>ERZ894183.258-NODE-258-length-49020-cov-7.869294_pt1 | contig 49020 bp, 48 predicted proteins | sample MGYA00380279_ERZ894183 | MGnify/ENA primary metagenome ERZ894183 (study PRJEB32331, sample SAMN06328422) | human gut metagenome | biome: human gut microbiome; feature: stool | host: Homo sapiens | collected 2013-06-26 ... | reverse complement strand
TTGTTCTAAAAAAGTATAAAATATATAAATATAAGGGGAATTGGAATTATGCCGTTATTGATTGATGGAAAGAAAATCTCTACCGAGATCAAGGATGAGTTGAAGGTAACCGTTGAAGAATTGAAGAAACAGGGTGTGGAGACCTGCCTGGCAGTAATTCAGGTGGGAGATGATCCTGCATCCAGCATTTATGTACGCAATAAAAAAAGAGCATGTGCCTATGTAGGAATCGAATCACTTTCTTACGAGCTTCCTGAAGAGACTACAGAAGATCAACTGGTGAAGTTAGTAAAAGAATTGAACGAGAATGATAATGTACATGGTATTCTGGTACAGCTTCCGCTTCCAAAGCATATTAATGCAGATACGATTATCCGTACAATTTCACCGGATAAAGATGTGGACGGATTTCATCCGGAAAGCGTAGGACGACTCTGTATCGGAGAACCGGGCTTTGTATCCTGCACACCGGCGGGAATCATCCAGCTTCTGAAACGCTCCGGAATTGAAATAGAAGGAAAAGAATGTGTGGTTGTAGGAAGAAGTAACATTGTAGGCAAACCGATGTCTATTCTGCTTCTTCGTGAAAATGGAACGGTTACGATCACGCACTCCAGGACCAAAGATCTGAAAGAAGTTACAGGAAGAGCTGATATCCTTGTAGTTGCCATCGGCAAACCGAAATTCATCACAGCAGACTATGTGAAAGAAGGTGCGGTAGTTATTGACGTAGGTATGCACCGTAACGAAGAAAACAAGTTATGTGGTGATGTGGACTTTGATGATATAAAAGATAAAGTATCAGCAATTACTCCGGTACCAGGTGGAGTTGGTCCTATGACAATCGCTATGCTGATGTACAATTGTGTAGAAGCAGCGAAGGGTCAGGAGGTAGAGTAGAACATGAGATGCAGACGCTGTGGTGCAGAGATGCCGGAGGGCGCGCTTAGATGTGAAGAATGTGGGGCAGAGATACGCATTGTACCGGATTACAATCCTTTAGACGATGTGCTTGCTGCACAGGTGAAAGGTGCAATCGATGGTTCTGACACACCACTTGATGACTATGATTATCAGACAAGCACGATACCAACAGCGAGAAGAAATTCCGGTACACGTGGAGGTCAGTCTTCTCGCAGGACTTCATCCGGTCAGCGTAGGACTTCGTCCGGACAACGTCGACCTGAAAGAGAGGACAGATCCAGAAGACAACTTACTCCGCAGGAAGAACGCAGGAGACGCGTTGCCAGGAAAAAAGCTCTGAAGAAGAAAAAGAGAAAAAGAGCACTGCTTCTTACCGGTATTTTTCTTGTGATTCTTGTGATCGCTGGATTGATCATGTATCAGTTTTCGTATAATGGTTATGTGAAGAAAGGTTATAAAGCACTGAGTAGTAAAGATTATACGGAAGCGGAAACACAGTTTAAGAAAGCTATTAAGAAGAAGCCTAAGAAAGCAGAAGCATATGAGGGATTGTCTGAACTGTATATTGAGCAGAATGAGAGTGAGAAGGCGGAAGAGATCCTGTTAAGTGCGGTAGATAAATATTCGGATAGTGTTGATGTATATAAGGCATGTTTTAAATTCTATGAAGATACTAAGAATCAGGGCGAAATTCCGTTAATATTAGATGGGGCTAAGTCAAGTGTGGCTGATCAGCTTACGGAATACGCGTCAGATTCACCAGAATTCAGCTTGGATGACAGTGAAAGTTTTGATGATGTTCAGCAGCTTTCATTGACTACAACGGAGAAGAATATCTATTATACCGATGATGGAAGTGATCCATTTTCATCTAAAACTCGTATCAAATACGAAAAACCAATTCAGATCTCTGAGGGTGAGACAGAAATCAAAGCGGTATCTGTCAATGCGAACGGCATTCCAAGTCTTACCGTAAGTAAGACTTATGAAGTAGAACTGCCAATCGAAGATGCACCTGCCGTATCTCCGTCTACCGGTCAGTATGATACCGATACAAAGATCAGTATTGTTGTGCCGGACGGCTATACAGCTTATTATACAACAGATGGATCTACCCCAGATGAAGATTCGGAAGAATATACGGATCCGATCTCTATGCCAGAAGGAACTACTATTTTCAAAGCGGTTCTTGTGAATGGAAAAGGACGTTTGAGCGGTGTTACTACTCGTAATTACGAACGGACAGAATAGAATATAGAAGACAACATAAACGGATTGTGCGTAAAAAAGTACAATCCGTTATTTATTTAACTATTGTGTTAAATAAATAACAGTCGTATAATGTGAATGTAAAAAAGTAATCCATTATACAAAGGAGCAATTAATTATGAGCAGATTTACATTACCTAGAGACGTATATCATGGAATGGGTTGCCTGGAGGAGCTTAAGAACCTAAAAGGTAAAAAAGCAATTCTTGTAGTTGGCGGAGGTTCTATGAGAAGACAGGGATTTCTTGACAAAGCAGTCGATTATCTGAAAGATGCCGGAATGGAAGTTGAACTTTTTGAAGGTGTAGAACCTGATCCGTCTGTTGAGACAGTTATGAAAGGTGCCGAAGCAATGCGTAAGTTTCAGCCAGACTGGATCGTAGCAATGGGTGGTGGCTCACCAATTGATGCTGCTAAAGCTATGTGGGCATTCTATGAGTATCCGGATACCACATTTGAAGCACTTTGTATTCCGTTTAATTTCCCGGAACTGCGTCAGAAAGCAAAATTCTGTGCAATTCCTTCTACATCCGGTACAGCTACAGAGGTTACGGCATTCTCTGTAATTACAAATTATGAAACCGGAGTAAAATATCCGCTGGCTGACTTTAATATTACACCTGATGTGGCAATTGTTGACCCGGAACTGGTTATGGGACTTCCAATCAAACAGGTTGCTTACACCGGAATGGATGCATTGACACATGCGATTGAAGCTTATGTATCTACACTGAATTGTTCATTCACAGATCCGCTTGCATTGCAGGCAATCGAGATGGTTCTTGATTATCTGCCGGCATCCTATAAATGTGACAAGGTAGCGAGAGAACAGATGCATTACGCACAGTGTCTTGCAGGTATGGCATTCTCTAACGCTTTACTTGGCATTGTTCATTCTATGGCGCACAAGACGGGTGCTGCATTCTCTACCGGACATATTCCGCATGGATGTGCCAATGCGATTTATTTGCCATATGTTATAAAATACAACGCCAAGGATCCGATAGCCGCTAAGCGTTATGCCGAGATTGCACGTAGAATGGGACTGGCAGGAATATCTGAAAAAGCATTGATCAACAGTCTGTGTGAGAAGATTGATGAGTTCAATGTAAAACTCAATATTCCAAAGACTTTGAAAGAATTTGGAATCAATGAGGATGAATTTAAAGAAAAGATTGATGAGATTGCAGAGCTTGCAGTCGGTGATGCATGTACAGGATCTAATCCAAGAACTATCGATCCGGAGACAATGAAAAAACTGTTTGAGTGTACATATTATGGTACAGAAGTAGACTTCTAAATTTCAGAAATTCAGGAAAGCAGATTCTGTAAATTCAGGCAATTTCAGGGAATCTGCTTTCTTTTTGTAAACTTTCCTTGAAAATTTCAGATGTATACATTATCATTATTAGTAAAATCAATAGACAGGAGGAAACAAGATGTACAAGATACAGAAAGCCGAGAAGCTGAACGAGAATATCTATCTGATGGTCGTAGAAGCTCCTCGTGTGGCAAGACATTGCGAGCCTGGACAGTTCGTTATTGTAAAAATAGATGAGACAGGAGAACGTATCCCGCTGACCATCTGCGATTACGACAGAGAAGCAGGTACGATTACTATCGTATTCCAGCCAGTTGGCGCATCTACAAGAAAATTTGCTGAATTAAAAGAAGGAGATGCGTTCCGTGATTTTACCGGACCACTTGGCTGTCCTTCTGAATTTGTAAAAGAAGATATTGAGAGCTTGAAAAAGAAGAAGATCCTGTTTGTAGGCGGTGGTGTAGGTGCTGCACCGGTATATCCGCAGGTAAAATGGCTGAAAGAACATGGTATTGATGCGGATGTTATCATCGGTTCCAAGAATAAGGATCTGTTGATCCTGGAGGATGAGATGCGTGCGGTATCCGGTAATTACTATCCATGTACAGATGACGGTTCTTACGGACATGCCGGAATGGTTACCACTATGGTAGAGGAACTGGTAGAGCAGGGCAATCATTACGATGTCTGTATCGCTATCGGACCGATGATCATGATGAAATTTGTATGTCTCCTGACGAAAAAGCTTGCAATCCCGACTGTTGTTAGCATGAACCCGATCATGGTAGACGGTACCGGTATGTGTGGTGCCTGTCGTCTCCTGGTAGGCGATGAAGTGAAATTCGCCTGCGTGGATGGACCGGAATTTGACGGACATCTGGTAGACTTTGATAATGCCATGAAGAGACAGCAGATGTATAAGACGCAGGAAGGTCGTGCTTTACTGAAGCTGCAGGAGGGTGATACTCACCATGGCGGATGCGGTAATTGCGGAGGTGACAACTAATGGCTGATATGTTAAAGAGAATTCCTGTCAGAGAACAGGATGCAAAAGTACGTGCAACTAATTTTGAAGAAGTATGTTATGGATATAATAAAGAAGAGGCAATGGAAGAAGCAACCAGATGTCTGAACTGCAAAAATGCAAGATGTATCCAGGGATGTCCGGTATCAATCAATATTCCCGGATTTATATCCAAACTAAAAGAGGGCGATATTGAAGGTGCTTATCAGGTGATCGGTGAGTCTTCTGCATTGCCGGCAATCTGTGGTCGTGTATGTCCTCAGGAATCACAGTGCGAATGCAAATGTATCCGCGGCATTAAAGGTGATGCTGTATCTATTGGTAAGCTGGAGCGTTTTGTGGCAGATTATGCACTGGAGCATGATATCAAGCCTAAGAAAGCAGAGATGACAAATGGTCATAAGGTGGCTGTGATCGGTTCCGGTCCGTCTGGACTCACCTGTGCCGGTGATCTTGCAAAACTTGGATATGAAGTAACTGTATTTGAAGCGCTTCACGAACTGGGTGGAGTACTGGTATATGGTATCCCGGAATTCCGTCTTCCAAAAGAAAAAGTTGTTAAGAAAGAGATTGAAAAGGTTAAAGAGCTTGGTGTTAAATTTGAGACCAATGTAGTGATTGGTAAATCAACTACAATTGATCAGCTGATGGAAGAGGAAAACTTCGAAGCTGTATTTATCGGATCAGGTGCAGGTCTTCCGATGTTTATGGGAATTCCTGGCGAGACAGCGAATGGAGTATTCTCCGCAAATGAGTATCTGACCAGAAGTAATCTGATGAAAGCTTTTGATAATAATTATGACACACCAATTGCAGCTGGTAAGAAAGTAGCTGTAGTCGGCGGTGGTAACGTAGCGATGGATGCAGCCAGGACAGCGCTTCGCCTTGGCGCAGATGTACATATCGTATATCGTCGAAGTGAGGCAGAGCTTCCGGCAAGAGCAGAAGAAGTCCATCATGCAAAAGAAGAAGGAATTATCTTCAATCTGTTGACCAATCCGGTAGAGATCCTTACCGATGATAACGGATGGGTAAAAGGCATGAAAGTAATCAAAATGGAACTTGGTGAACCAGATGCATCTGGCAGAAGACGTCCGGTACCGATCGAAGGATCTGAGTATGAGATTGAACTGGATACAGTTATCATGGCACTTGGTACTTCTCCAAACCCATTGATCGCATCTACAACGGAGGGACTTGAGACCAACCGAAGAAGATGTATTGTAGCTGAAGAAGAAAATGGACAGACATCCAAGGCTGCCGTATTCGCAGGCGGCGATGCTGTGACCGGAGCAGCTACAGTTATCCTTGCTATGGGTGCCGGAAAAGCAGGCGCGAAGGGTATTCATGAATATCTGTCACGGAAATAAAACAAACTAAATACTGAAAGATTACGATGATTTTGAGGAGATTATAGAAATATAGTCTCCTTATTTGTTTCTTGAAATAATATTTTAGATTTTGTCATATATTTGTAGTTTACAACTGTCTTGTCACATGTTGATACATGTGCTATAATTGTCAACAGTGTAGCTGTAAACAGGAGGAAACTGAGATGAATATTACAGACGAGATCAAGAAATTAAAAAAAGAAAAAGATGCAGTCATCCTTGCACATTACTATGTGAGACCGGAAGTGCAGGACATCGCAGACTATATAGGAGATTCTTTTTATCTGAGCCGTGTGGCTACAGAACTTACCGCTAAGACAATCGTATTCTGCGGAGTATCCTTTATGGGAGAGAGTGCAAAGATTCTCAATCCAGAGAAAACGGTGCTTATGCCAGATCTGCAGGCCGATTGTCCGATGGCTCATATGGCAGATATTGATCGTATTAAAAAAGTGCGTGAGACTTACGAAGATGTTGCAGTTGTCTGCTACATCAATTCCACAGCTGAATTAAAGGAGTATTCAGATGTGTGCGTGACATCTGCGAATGCAGTTAAGATTGTAAAGAAACTGCCAAACAAGAATATATACTTTATTCCTGACAGGAATCTGGCTCATTACATAGCAGATCAGGTTCCGGAGAAGCATTTTATCTTCAACGAGGGATTCTGTCCAACCCATGAACGCATGGAAGCAGACGAGGTGCTGAAGGCAAAAGATGAACATCCGGATGCACTGGTGCTTGCGCATCCGGAATGCAGACAGGAGATTTTAGCAATTGCTGATTATATCGGAAGTACATCCGGCATTATTAATTATGCGACGGACAGTGACCGTCAGGAGTTTATTATCTGTACTGAAGAAGGAGTACATTACAAACTGACACAGAACAATCCGGATAAACAATTTTACTATCCGGAGACGGTACCTGTATGTCCGAACATGAAGAAAAACACGTTGGAAAAAGTATTACATGTACTGAAGACAGGCGACAATCAGGTGCATGTAACAGATAGTCTGCGTGAGAATTCCAAGAAACCTCTGGAGCGTATGCTAGAGCTTGGCAAGTAAGGAGATGTATGAAGATGGAATATAATACAGATACAGTCATTGTGGGAACAGGTGTCAGCGGATGTTTTGCGGCACTGAATCTTCCGGAAGATATGAAGATTCTGCTGATCACAAAGTCAGATCTGGAAAGCAGTGATTCTTTCCTGGCACAGGGAGGTATCTGTGTCCTGCGGGATAATCAGGATTATGACAGTTATTTTGAAGATACCATGAGAGCCGGGCATTATGAGAACCGTAAGGAGTCCGTAGATATTATGATCCGGAGTTCACAGGAGATTATTCGTGATCTGATCGGATATGGTGTAGAATTTGCACAGAAGGATGGCAAGCTTCTATTTACAAGAGAAGGAGCACATTCCAGACCACGTATCTTGTTTCATGAAGATATTACTGGTAAAGAAATCACCACAAAGTTATTACATCAGGTGAAGAGACGTAAAAATATTACGATTCTGGAATATACGACCATGAAGGATATTCTGGAAGATGCAGATGGATGTGAAGGAATTGTTGCTCAGACAAAAGACGGAGAAGAACTTATAATCCATGCGGAAAATACCATTTTTGCCAGCGGCGGTATCGGAGGATGTTATGAGCATTCGACAAATTTTCCGCATTTGACAGGAGATGCAATCGAGATTTCTAAAAAACATCATATTAAACTGGAACATCTGGATTATGTACAGATACATCCGACAACACTGTATACGGAAAAACCGGGAAGAAGCTTTCTGATCTCTGAGTCAGTCCGTGGCGAGGGTGCACTCCTGTATGATAAGAATGGTGAGCGTTTTGTGGATGAACTGCTGCCAAGAGATGTAGTTACCAAAGCCATCCAGAAACAGATGGAAAAGGATCATACTTCTCATGTATGGCTTTCTCTGGAGCATATTGACAAAGAAACCATCATGAAACATTTTCCGAATATCTATGAACGTTGTCTGGAAGAAGGATATGATGTAACAAAAGAATGGATTCCTGTAGTCCCGGCGCAGCATTATTTTATGGGCGGCATCTGGGTAGATAAAGACAGTCATACGTCTATGAACCATCTTTATGCAGTCGGCGAGACCAGCTGTAATGGTGTCCATGGAGCCAACCGGCTTGCCAGTAACTCCCTTCTGGAGAGTCTGGTATTTGCCAAACGTGCTGCAGAAAAGATTAAGTCTGAGAGAAATGAGGAAATAAAAGTATGAACGAAATAACAATGCGTTTGCAGGCAGATCATCTGATTCTGGAAGCATTAAAAGAAGATATATCCAGTGAAGATGTGACTACTAATTCAGTTATGAAAGAATATGTAAAGGGTGAAGTGCAGCTGATATGTAAGCAGAATGGTATCATTTCAGGTCTGGAAGTATTTAAACGTGTCTTTGAATTACTGGATGAAAGGACAGAAGTGATCTTCTATTGTAAAGATGGGGATGCTGTTAAAGAAGGACAACTTATGGGAATTGTCACAGGAGATATCCGGGTACTTTTATCCGGAGAACGTGTGGCACTGAACTATCTCCAGAGAATGAGTGGCATTGCAACCTATACATATTCCGTAGCAAAGCTTTTGGAAGGTACAAAGATCAAGCTTCTGGATACCCGCAAGACGACACCGAATATGCGCATATTTGAAAAATATGCAGTGCGTACGGGAGGCGGATATAATCATCGGTACAATCTGTCAGATGGTGTACTTCTGAAAGATAATCATATTGGAGCTGCCGGAAGTGTAACAAAGGCAGTGCAGATGGCAAAGGACTATGCTCCATTTGTACGAAAGATTGAGATTGAGGTAGAGAATCTTGACATGGTAAAAGAAGCGGTAGAAGCCGGTGCCGATATTATCATGCTCGACAATATGGATACGGATACCATGAAAGAAGCGATCCGAATGATTGGTGGACGTGCAGAGACAGAATGTTCCGGTAATGTGACAAAAGAGAATATCGCAAGACTTACGGAACTTGGTGTAGATTACATTTCCAGCGGAGCACTGACTCACTCTGCACCAATTCTTGATATTTCACTGAAGAATTTGCATGCAGTATAAATTATATTGTCTGTAAAAGGCTGCGTATTATTGCGCAGTCTTTTTTGTCTGCAACGATTCAAAGTGTTTGCTTATCTTCACTTCTGATGCTATGATAATATACTGTATCGCTAAAAATATGAGAATGGAGAATTCGATGAAAATAACACTGATAACTGTAGGGAAGATTAAAGAAAAATATCTGAAAGATGCGATTGCAGAATATAGCAAGCGTCTGAGTCGTTACTGCAAACTGGAGATCGTGGAAGTGGCAGATGAAAAGACACCAGATAACGCAAGTGACACCGTAGAAGATGCCATCCGGGACAAAGAAGGCGAACGGATCCTGAAGTATATAAAGGAAGATGCTTATGTGATCACACTGGAAATAGCCGGGAAAATGCTGACTTCTGAGGAGATGGCAGAAAAGATTGAGAAACTTGGCGTGCAGGGAACCAGCCATATTATATTTATTATCGGTGGTTCCATTGGTCTTGGCAGGGAAATATTAAAGAGATCGGATTATGCACTGAGCTTTTCAAAGATGACATTTCCACATCAATTAATGCGCGTCATTCTGCTGGAACAGATCTACCGCAGTTATCGGATCATGAACCACGAACCATATCACAAATAAGATCCCTATATAAGCAGTATTTGCATAACAATATTTATAAAGGAGCATAAGGAAGTAACATGAGTGAAAATAAAGATTTCCTGGAAAAGGAACCAATAGGAAAATTATTGTTGAAGCTTGCGCTGCCAACCCTGGCAGCACAGTTTATTAATATGTTATATAACATCGTAGACCGTATTTATATTGGACATATTCCGGGCATCGGAGCCTCAGCACTGACAGGTGTCGGCGTATGTATGCCTTTGATTCTGATCGTATCAGCATTTGCAGCGCTGGTAGGATACGGTGGAGCACCCAGGGCATCTATCTATATGGGAAAGAAAGAACAGCATACAGCAGAACAGATTCTTGGTAACTGTTTTGCGTTACAGATCATTGTATCATTGATCCTTACAGCGATTCTCTTGAAATGGAATCGGGGTCTTTTACTTGCGTTTGGTGCAAGCGAGAATACCATCGGATATGCTTCCAGCTATATGAATATTTATGCGATCGGAACGATATTTGTGGAACTGACTCTGGGCATGAATGCATTTATTACCGCACAGGGATTTGCAAAGACAGGTATGTATTCTGTATTAATCGGAGCTGTAAGTAATATCATTCTGGATCCGATCTTTATCTTTGGACTGCATATGGATGTACGGGGAGCAGCACTTGCAACGATCATTTCGCAGGCACTGTCTTGTATCTGGGTGGTTGCATTCTTATGTGGCAGGAAGAGTTTTATCCGTATACGAAAAGAGAACTTGCGCCTGATACCTGGGATTATTTTGCCCTGTCTGGCGCTTGGACTCGCGACCTTTATCATGCAGGCGAGTGAAAGCGTTATTTCTATCTGCTTCAATTCTTCTCTGCAACGATATGGCGGGGACATTGCAGTAGGAGCCATGACGATTCTTACAAGTGTTATGCAGTTTGCAATGCTTCCGCTGCAGGGATTGTCTCAGGGAGCACAGCCAATCATCAGTTACAATTATGGGGCATCCAATGCTGAAAGAGTCAAAGCTGCCTTCTGGCTGCTTTTAAAAATCAATATGCTCTATGCAACAGTACTCTGGGCATTGGTAATGCTGATACCGGGTGTGTTTGCCGGAATTTTCACATCCAATGCTAAATTAATTGAATTCACGATTCCGGCACTTCGTATCTATATGGCGGTTATGTTCCTGTTCGGGATTCAGATATCCTGTCAGATTACGTTTAATTCACTGGGAAAGGCGCTGGAATCCATTATTGTTGCAGTTGTGCGTAAGTTCGTTCTTCTGATCCCATTAATCTATATCGTTCCAATGATCTGGAGCTCTGACCGGACTATGGCAGTCTATATGGCTGAACCAATCGCAGATTTCTTTGCGATTACATTTACGGTACTGTTATTCCGGGTGCGCTTCAGGGATGCACTGAAGAAGATACAGAAACCGACAGGAAAATAAATGCGACTGTCTTGCATTTTCCCGAGACAGGCAGTATGATGTAAGAAATTGTGAATCGAAGGAGGCTGTATCAGCATGAAAAAAATAACAGAAGATATATATTACGCAGGCGTCAATGACCATCAGGTGGATCTGTTTGAAGGACAGTTTGCAGTACCGAATGGTATGGCATATAATTCTTATGTAATCATGGACGAGAAGATTGCGGTAATGGATACGGTAGATGTGAATTTTGGTGAGGAATGGCTTGCTAACGTAGCAGAGATCCTCGGAGACAGAAAGCCGGATTATCTGGTAGTTCAGCATATGGAACCGGATCATTCTGCGAATATCGCAAAATTTGTCGAAGCATATCCAGAGGCTAAGGTTGTAGGTAATGCCAAGACATTTCAGATGATTGAGAATTTCTTTGGCTTAAATCTTGCAGACAAACAGGAAGTTGTGACGAATAACGGTACACTCTCGCTTGGAAGTCATGAGCTTACATTTGTATTTGCACCAATGGTACACTGGCCAGAAGTTATGGTCACATACGACAGCAAGGATAAGATTCTCTTTTCAGCAGACGCCTTTGGTAAATTTGGTGCGCTGGATGTAGAAGAAGACTGGGCATGTGAAGCAAGAAGATATTACTTCGGAATCGTTGGAAAGTATGGCGCGCAGGTGCAGGCTCTGTTAAAGAAGGCAGTCACTCTTGATATTGAAAAGATCTGTCCACTGCACGGACCGATACTGACAGAAAATCTTGGTTATTATCTGGATCTTTACCAGACGTGGTCATCTTACGGTGTAGAGACAGAAGGCGTTATGATTGCTTATGCATCTGTCTATGGCAATACGAAGAAAGCAGCTGAACTTCTTGGCGAAGAGCTGAAGGCCAATGGATGCCCACGTGTAGTAGTTGCTGATCTTGCAAGAGAAGATATGGCAGAGTGTATCGAAGATGCATTTCGCCATGGTAAGCTGGTACTTGCAACCATTACTTATAATGGTGGAGTTTTCCCATTTATGCAGACATTTATTGATGGGCTGAAAGAGCGTAACTTCCAGAACCGTACAATAGGTATCATTGAGAATGGTTCCTGGGCTCCGGTTGCAGCCAAGAATATTAAGTCTATGATGGAAGGCTGTAAGAATCTTACCTGGACGGAGACATCCGTAACTATTAAGTCAGGTGTAAAAGAGGAGACAAAAGCACAGATCAAAGCTCTCGCAGATGAGTTGTGGAGCAAATAATACAGCTTCAAAATGATATATTTGAATAGTCGGAGAAAGCCATGCATAGGATATTACAAAACTATGTGTGGCTTTATTTTATGAAAGATAAATTAATTGATCACGTGTCCGATGCAGCAGAAATGCCAAAGGATGTAGCGTTAAAAGCTCCCATTTTGACGCTGACCGGGCGGACGGAACTTACGATAGAAAATTACAGGGGGATTCAGGAGTATTCGGAATTACTGATCCGTGTACAGACTGGGAGTGGTGAAGTACGCATAAAGGGTAAAAATCTGTGGATTGAATACTATACAAATCTGGAAATGCTTATACGTGGACGAATTATTGCGGTTGAATTTAAAAACTAAGGAGTGGGTATACGTGATTGAAAAGGTTATAGGTTATTTCAGGGGAAGCCTGCGCATCCGCATCTCCGGCTTTTCACCTGAGAGGTTTTTGAATGCCTGTATGCACCGGAACATCTATATCTGGAATATTCAGCCGGTTCAGGACTTCTACGAAATGAATATCAGTATCTCGGATTTTCGCATGTTAAAACCGATTTTAAAAAAGACAGGAGTTCGTGCTGTGATTATAAAACGGTATGGATTCCCTTTTTTTCTGTTTCAGCACAGGAAAAGAAAAGTGCTCTTTGGTGGAGCGGTATGCGCGGCAGGATTTATTTATCTTATGTCCCTTTTTATCTGGGAGATTGATATTACCGGTAATCGAAGATACACGGATGAAGCCCTGGAAGAATTCCTCGCAGATTACAAGATACGACCAGGTATTCTGATATCCAGTGTAGATTGCACTGATATTGCCACATTACTGAGAAAGTCCCATGACAGAATCATCTGGGTATCGGTCTCGGTAAACGGCAGCACATTAAATGTGCGGGTAAGAGAAAATGAAGATTCCGGAGATGAAGGCACTGATTATGCAGTTATGCAGCAGGATGGAAATGATCTGGTTGCAGAACAAAGTGGTATTATAGAAAGTATGATTGTACGAAAAGGAATTCCGCTGGTAAAAAAGGGGGATACCGTTGAAAAGGGACAGATCCTTGTAAGCGGCGCAGTACCTGTGGTTGGTGACGACGGAGAGACGACAGGCTATCAGTATCAAAAGGCAGATGCAGATATCAGAGCACGGACAATTCTGGAATACGAAGACACGGAAAACGTTCAGTATCCAGAAAAGGTATATTATGATTTTCAGCAAGCAGAACCATATCTTCAGATTGGAAATCTGTATCTTAACAGCGGAAAATCGGATAAAATATCAGATCAGGCGGAAATCTACACCCTGGAAAAGAACTTTTCTTTTGGAGAACATTTTTCGATTCCTGTACGGATTGGGAGTCGTATTAGCCGGTATTACTATATAGAGCAAAAAAAACATACCGGGAAAGGACTACAAAAGATACTTAGCATGAACTATCAGCATTTTACAGAGACTCTGGGGAAAAAAGGGGTAGAAATTATCTCGAATGATGTTAAAATATACACAGGGCGCGTTTGCGCCAGGGCTTTCGGACAGCTTACGGTTATTACTGATATAGCAGTTCCTCAGCCGATCAGTATTATGGAGGATAACACAGATGGGGATGATTGAAACAACAGTAGATATTCCTGCTGAGCATCAAGCAAATGTATTCGGACAATTTGATGCATTTGCAAAGAAAATAGAACGAACATTGCACGTGACTCTGATTGCCAGAGATGACACTGTGAAGATTCTGGGTGAAGAGACTGTGGCACTGCAGGCGAAAAGTGTACTGGAACAGCTTACGGCGCTTGCAAGACGTGGCAATCAGATTCAGGAACAGAACGTGAATTACACACTGGCACTTTCTATGGAACAGAGCGAAGGTAAAGTACTTGAGATTGATGATGACATTATCTGTCATACATTGCAGGGGAAACCTATCAAGCCTAAGACATTGGGACAGAAGAAATATGTAGATGCGATCCGGAAACAGATGATCGTATTTGGGCTTGGACCTGCCGGAACAGGTAAAACATATCTTGCAATGGCGATGGCCATTACTGCATTTAAGAATAACGAAGTAGGGAGGATCATTCTGACAAGACCAGCGATTGAAGCGGGAGAGAAGCTTGGTTTCCTGCCGGGTGATCTGCAGAGTAAGATCGATCCGTATCTGCGCCCATTGTATGATGCACTGTATCAGATCATGGGAGCGGAAAGTTTTCTTAAGAATTCAGAAAAAGGTCTGATCGAGGTGGCGCCTCTTGCATACATGCGAGGCCGTACACTTGACAATGCCTTTATTATCCTGGATGAAGCACAGAATACTACACCTGCGCAGATGAAGATGTTTCTGACGCGTATTGGATTTGGCTCTAAGGTAGTTATTACCGGAGATTCGACGCAGAAGGATCTTCCGGCAGGTCAGACTTCCGGATTAGATGTGGCCATTAATGTTGTCAAAAAGATTGAAGAGATCTCGGTATGCAAGCTTACCAGCAAGGATGTAGTTAGACATCCACTGGTACAGCAGATTGTAAAGGCATACGAAGATTATGAGTCAAAGAAGTCGCGTGGCAGAGAACACGGTAAGAGGAGAAATTAATATGACATTAAATTATGAAGAAGAAGGCGAGGTAAAGCTTCCGGTCGACTGTGAGGGCCTTGCAAAAGAAGTGATTGAAGCAGCACTTGATTATGCGGAATGTCCTTATGAGGCAGAGGTGAATCTGTTATTGACTACAGATGAAGAGATTCATCAGATGAACAAAGAACACAGAGGTATTGATCGTCCGACAGATGTACTTTCTTTTCCGATGGTTGAATACGAAGAAGCAGGACAATTTGATTTTCTGGAAGATCAGTATGACTGCTTTCATCCGGAGACCGGAGAACTGCTGCTTGGGGATATTGTGATCTCTAAAGACAGAGTAATCGCTCAGGCAGAAGAGTACGGACATGAAATAAAACGAGAATATGCTTTCCTAATTGCTCATTCTATGTTACACTTATTCGGTTATGACCATATGGAAGAGGAAGAACGTAAGACGATGGAACGTATGCAGAATGAGATTCTAAATGCACTGAATATCGTTCGTTAGAGGAAAAGATTATGTCAAAGAAAAAAGAAAACAGCTTTCTGATGCAGGGCGCTATCCTCGCTGCCACTGCATTAATTACAAAAATTATCGGACTTGCTTATCGTATTCCGGTGACTAATATTATGGGAGCCGAAGGAAATGGATACTACGGAATGGTATTTCAAGTGTACAATCTGGCACTGATGTTAACTTCTTACAGTCTGCCGACTGCCGTATCCAAATTGGTATCTGCAAGAGTGGCTACCGGACAGTACCGCAATGCATACCGCGTTTTCCGTGGAGCAATGACATTTGCGATCATAGCCGGTGGTATTGTTACTGCAATTGTATTCTTTGGAGCAGGATTCATTGCGACAGATATTATGAAGATGGATCTGTCCGTCTATGCACTCCGTGTACTGGCACCATGTATTCTGGTTGTTGCATTTCTTGGTGTATTCCGTGGGTTCTTCCAGGGCTTCGGAACCATGATCCCTACGGCGGTATCACAGACTGTAGAGCAGATCATCAATGCGATCGTAAGTATTGTTGGCGCATACATGTTATTAAAGGTTGGACAGAATTCCGTATCAGGAGCAGACAAGAAATCTTATGGAGCAGCTTACGCAGCAGCAGGCGCAACATTGGGAACGGTTGCCGGTGCACTGGCTGCCCTGGTATTTTTGATTCTTTTATTCTGTGTCTTTAGAAAAGGATTCAAAAAGCAAATAAAACATGATACAGAACATCGTACCGAGAGTGGTAAACATATTGCGAAAGTACTGCTTTTTACGATTGCACCGGTTATTTTAAGCGCTACCGTATACAATATCAGTAATCTGTTAGATCAGGCGGTATTTACAAATGCTATGGCAGCGCAGGGAATGCCGAAAAAAGAATACACTGAACTTCTTGGTATGTTCAGCGGACAGTATGATACGATCACCAATATTCCGCTGAGTGTTGCAAGCGCATTGGCGGCATCCTTTATGCCAAGTCTTGTGGCTACGATTCAGACAGGAAGCCGTAAAGAAATACATAATAAGATTGATCTGGTCAGCCGATTTAATATGATCATTGCGATTCCATGCGCAGCAGCATTTATTACACTTGGCAAACCGATCCTGGATCTGTTGTATTTTACGCAGGATAATACAATTCCGGCAATGCTGCTTAAGATTGGTGGAATTTCGGTTGTATTTTTCTGCCTGTCTACTGTGACCAATGCAGCACTTCAGGGTATGGATCATATGTCACAGCCTGTTAAGAATGCAGCAATTTCGCTGGTAATCCATCTGGTTGCACTGTACATTATGCTGGTAGCATTTCATTGGAATATTTATTCTATTGTCGCAAGTAAGATTATTTTTGCAGCTGCGATCTGTGTTTTGAATGACAGAGATCTCAGAAAATGCAGCGGCTATGTACAGGAATACCGTAAGACATTTATTATCCCTGGTATATCGGCAATCATTATGAGTATTGTGGCACTTGGTGTTCATCTGGTGTTTGAGTTATTTGCAGGACCTCATATTGCGACTGTGATTGCGGTACTTGTGGCAATTGCGGTATACTTTGTGGCATTAATTTTATTGAAGGGTGTTACAGAAGCGGAAATTAAGACATTACCGATGGGTACAAAGATTGTTGGTCTTTTCAAAAAGCTGCATTTGCTTCGATAGGATATTGCATCAGATAATCGAAAGGTGATTGTATAAATACAGAGTGGATAACCGATACTATACTAAAAAAGGAGATTTCCTATGAATAGTAAAAAGTATAGTATCTGGTTTCTGACTGTATCACTGGTCATCATTGTTCTGCTTGCTGGAGCATATCAGTTAAGTTATTATGCTGCGGTAGACCGTCAAAAAGAGGAGATAGAATCTGAGCTGAAGCAGAATCCTGTTCAGACGACGGAGGGCAGTGCTGAAAAAAATGCTGGCTATTACTTAATGCAGAGAGAAGGGTTTGTGATTGTCTGTCTGCAGGATAAAAAAACAGTATATGAATATACAAGTATTGAAGTAACCGAACTTCCGGTTACACTTCAAAATGAAATTAAGAATGGTAAATACGTGGAAAGTCTGCAGGAATTATATGGCTTTCTGGAAAATTACAGTAGTTAGATAAAATAAGATAACTTAAAACAGTTAATCTGGAAAGGATTGTTACAATGGATAAATCTAGAATTGATCGAATCAATGAGTTATACCGTAAGTCAAAAGCAGAAGGTCTGTCAGAAGTTGAGAAGATGGAACAGCAGATTCTTCGAAAAGAATATATCGATGCGATAAAACGCAACCTTAGCTCGCAGTTGGATAATATTTCGATCCAGGAAAAGGATGGAAGTATTACCGATCTTGGTAAAAAACACGGACATAAGAAAGGAAATTAAGGATGAACAATCTGCCCAAAGATCCGATGCTGCTGTTAAGTGTTGTAAACACTAAGCTTCGGGATTTTTACGACTCACTGGATGCTTTCTGTGAGGATCTTGGAGTCAATAAGGAAGAATTAATCGAAACACTGAAAGGAATAGATTATGAATACGATGAAACCAGACATCAGTTTGTCTGAGCAGATTCCGGTAACAGAACCGGAGCGTCAGTACTATTACATAGAAAAAGCGAAAGAATACGTAAAGAACCTGGAAGCACAGATCGGTCATCAGCCGACGTTCTGTGTGGTAACCTTTGGGTGTCAGATGAATGCCAGAGATTCAGAAAAACTGGTAGGTATCCTTCGTAAGATCGGATATGCGGAAGAGGAAAAAGAAGAGAATGCGGATTTTGTAATCTACAATACCTGTACTGTCCGCGAAAATGCAAATATGAGAGTCTATGGGCGTCTGGGACAGTTAAACCGTGTCAAGAAAAAACGTCCACATATGATGATCGGTCTCTGCGGCTGTATGATGCAGGAACCGGAAGTTGTAGAGAAGTTAAAAAAGAGTTATCGGTTTGTGGATCTGATTTTTGGAACCCATAATATCTATAAATTTGCAGAGTTAATTACCACTCGTTTCGAGTCAGACCGTATGGTCATTGATATCTGGAAAGATACCGATAAGATTGTAGAAGATCTGCCAAGTGAACGAAAGTTCCATTTCAAATCCGGTGTTAATATTATGTTCGGCTGCAATAATTTCTGTAGCTACTGTATTGTGCCGTACGTAAGAGGGCGAGAGCGGAGCCGTAATCCGAAAGCAATTGTGCGTGAGATTGAACGTCTTGTGGCAGATGGTGTAGTGGAAATCATGCTGCTTGGTCAGAATGTCAATTCCTATGGCAAGAATCTGGACGAGCCAATGTCATTTGCCGAACTTCTGCAGGAAATTGAAAAAATTGAAGGACTGGAGCGCATTCGTTTCATGACTTCTCATCCTAAGGATCTATCTGATGAACTGATCGAAGTTATGAAGAATTCCAAGAAAATCTGTAAGCATCTTCATTTACCGGTGCAGTCCGGAAGCACAGAGATTCTGAAGAAAATGAACCGTCGTTATACAAAGGAGCAGTATCTTGACCTGGTAGAACGGATTAAAACTGCGATTCCGGATATCTCACTTACTACGGACATTATAGTAGGATTCCCGGGAGAGACAGAAGAAGATTTTGAGGATACCATGGATATTGTGAAAAAGGTACGATACGACAGTGCATTTACATTTATTTATTCCAAACGTACCGGAACACCGGCTGCTGTTATGGAGAATCAGGTTCCGGATGATGTGGTTCACGAACGTTTTGATCGACTCCTTGCGGAAGTACAGAAGATCTCAGCAGAAGTATGCTCCGTACACGAAGGTAAGACGGTATCTGTTCTGGTAGAATCTGTGAATGATCACGACGACACACTGGTTACCGGAAGAATGAGTAATAATCTGCTGGTTCATTTCCCAGGAGAAGCTGATTTAATCGGTAAGATTGTAGAAGTGCATCTGGATGAATGTAAGGGATTCTATTACCTTGGTACACGAGCTTAAATTAAATTTATACTATTTAAAGCAGCTTGTAGATGCTGCAAATGGTGGAATCTGCCACCTGTAATTATAAATATTTTGAACTTAAAACGCTCACACTATGTGGTAAGAAACATAGTGAGGGCGTTTTTATGATGCGGAAAATCAGTAAATATTTATTTTTCTGGGCACTTGGCGGTGCTCTGTATTATACATTTGAAATACTGTTCCGTGGATTCTCCCACTGGTCTATGTATGTGCTTGGTGGTATCTGTTTTGTGTTTTTTTATATTCAGGGAGAGAGCATGGGATGGCAGGAACCTGTCTGGAAACAGACGCTTCGCTGTACCGTATTTGTAACGGCAGGGGAATTCATTACAGGAATCATCGTAAATAAGTGGCTGCATTACAGTGTCTGGGATTACAGCCAGATGCCGTTACAGGTATTTGGACAGATCTGTGTACCTTTTATGATTATTTTTTCAGGTCTAAGTGTACTTGGAATTTTTCTCAGTGGCTATCTTGCATTTTATCTTTACAAAGAAGTCAAACCATCGTATCATATTCTATAACTTAATGAACACAAATTGAATTTTTGTATACAATTATACAAAAATGTATTGACTTGCAAAAATCCAACTGTTAATATATAGAAAACGAACGATAGCTGGAGGTATACAAAATGTTAAAAGGATTTAAGAATGCTGCAGAGCTTGATTTTACTATTGATGAGAACAAAGTAAAAATGGAAGAAGCTTTTCAGCTTGTTGAAAAGGAAAAAGGATCTGTATTTCCACTGATTATTAACGGAGAGAGAATCGAGACAGAGAAAAAGATTACCTCTCTTTCACCTGCTACAAAGGAAGTGCTCGGATATGCATGTTCTTGCAGCCAGGAACTTGCTGAAAAGGCGATTCAGGGAGCGAATGAAGCATTTAAGAAATGGAGCGTTACTCCGTTAGAAGAGCGTGCACGTGCACTTAGAAAGCTTGCCAGATTAGTAGAAGAGAATCGTTATTATATCGATGCATGGAATGTAGAAGAAAGTGGAAAGAACTGGGGCGAAGCAGATGGAGAGCTGTGCGAGCTTCTGGATTTCATCAATTCATACGTGATGCATATGAACAATCTGGAAAAAGGACTGGAGCTTGTGCCTACAGATGAATATACCAAATGTATCTATATTCCAATCGGTGTAGGCGTGGCTGTTCCACCGTGGAACTTCCCGTTATCACTGATCGGTGGTATGGTTGCAGCAGCAGTTGTAACGGGTAACAGCATTGTATGTAAGCCATCATCAGATTCACCGATCGTTGCCTACAAATTCGTGGAGCTGTGCGAGAAGGCAGGAATCCCGGCAGGTGTTGTAAACTATATTCCAGGATCAGGATCAGATATCGGAGATTTCATTGTGGAGCATCCACTTACAAGATTCATTAACTTCACAGGATCTAAAGAGATCGGATGCCGTATTAATGAGCATGCCGCTAAGATTTCTAAGGGTCAGAAATGGATCAAACGTGTCGTTGCAGAAATGGGTGGAAAGAATGCAATTATCGTAGATTCCAGTGCTAACATTAAGAAAGCAGCTCAGGGAATTGCAAGTTCTGCATTTACATTCCAGGGACAGAAATGCTCTGCATGCTCAAGAGCTATCGTTATGAGCGACGTATATGATGAACTGGTAGACGCAGTTGTAGAAGAAGCTAAGAAGTTAAAAGCTGATCAGGGTGCAGGACGTGATAATGCAGCCATCGGACCGGTTATCAACCAGAATGCATACAATAACATTACTTCTTACATCGAAGTGGGACGTAAAGAAGGAACTATCGTATATGGTGGTACATACAGTGATGAGAAGGGTTACTTTGTGGATCCGACAGTCATCCGTGATATCAAGAGAGATGCAAGAATTGCAAATGAAGAAATCTTTGGACCTGTACTTGCAGTGATCAAAGTAGATTCTTTTGATGAGGCACTTGATATTGCTAATCAGACAGAATATGGTCTGACAGGTTCTGTATACAGTGAGACAAGAGAGAATATCATGAAAGCTAAAGTTCAGTTTAACGTTGGTAATCTGTACTTTAACCGTAAATCTACTGCAGCAGTTGTACTTCAGCATCCATTTGGCGGATTCAATATGTCCGGTACAGACGCCAAGACAGGAACAAGTGATTACCTTACAAACTTCTTGAATCTGAAGTCTATTACAGAAGATTTGACAGATTAATAGTGAGAATTATCGCAAAAGAGGCTATTGAAAAATAGTCTCTTTTTTCTTTTATGAATCCACAAAAGATGCTATACTAAACTATGTATGTCAAAAGATAAGTGAAAGAGGAGAATAGATGTGGCACAATTAACACCAATGATGCAGAAATATATGGAGACCAAAAAGGAGTATCCGGATTGTATTTTGTTTTACCGTCTGGGTGATTTCTATGAGATGTTTTTTGATGATGCGATTACCGCATCAAAGGAACTGGAGATCACATTAACCGGTAAAAGCTGTGGTCTGGAAGAACGTGCACCGATGTGCGGTGTCCCATACCATGCAGTAGACGGATATCTGAACCGGCTGGTTTCCAGAGGCCATAAAGTGGCAATCTGTGAGCAGGTAGAAGATCCTGCCACAGCCAAGGGATTGGTAAAGCGAGAGGTTGTCCGGGTGGTGACACCGGGAACTATTTTGAGCACCCAGAATCTGGATGAGAGTAAGAATAATTATATCATGTGCATCGTATATATCGAGGATCGATATGGACTTTCTGTAGCAGATGTGACAACCGGAGAATATCTGGTATCGGAAGTGGAGAACAGTGAAAAGCTTTTTGATGAGATCTACAAGTTCTCTCCGGCAGAGATCATCTGTAATGAAGCATTCTATATGAGCGGTGCAAGCCTGAATGATCTGAAAGATCGTCTTGGAATTGCTATTTCAGCATTGGATGCAGCATATTTTGACGATGCACTGTGTGCACGCACGTTAAAGGAACATTTTCACGTAAGCTCTCTGGAAGCGATTGGTCTGGACGATTATAATTGCGGAATGATCGGTGCAGGTGCACTTCTGGAATATCTTTATGAGACGCAGAAGACATCCCTGAACCATATCAGCAGACTGACACGATACGCCGTAGGCAAATATATGATCCTGGATAATTCGACCAGGAGGAATCTGGAGCTCTGTGAAACATTGCGTGAAAAACAGAAGCGCGGTTCGTTGCTGTGGGTGCTGGATAAGACCAAGACGGCTATGGGTGCCAGACTTCTGCGCAAATATATCGAACAGCCGTTAATCGACCGTACCATGATCGAGGAGCGGTTAGAAGCAGTGAAAGAACTGAAGAATAATGCAATATCCAGAGAGGAATTGCGGGAATACCTTTCTCCAATCTATGACCTGGAGCGTCTGGTCGGACGAATCTCGTATCAGTCAGCCAATCCAAGAGATCTGACGGCATTGAAGAATTCCATGGATATGCTTCCACCAATCAAATATCTGTTAGAAGATATGAAGAGTCCGCTGCTTGCCAGACTCTGTGAAGAACTGGATACACTGGAAGAACTCTGTAAACTGGTTGGAGATGCAATCTGTGATGAACCGCCTCTCGCTATGAAAGAGGGAGGCATTATCCGAGAAGGATTTAATTCGGACGTTGATACTCTGCGCAATGCCAAAACAGAAGGTAAGGACTGGCTGGCACAGCTTGAGGCAGATGAACGTGAAAAGACAGGAATTAAGAATCTCCGTGTTAGATACAACAAAGTATTTGGATACTATCTGGAAGTGACTAATTCCTACAAGGAGCTGGTACCGGATTACTATACACGTAAACAGACACTTGCCAATGCAGAACGTTATATTACACCGGAATTAAAAGAACTGGAAGACACGATCCTGGGAGCGGAAGACAAACTCTATGCGCTTGAATATGAATTATATTGTCAGGTACGTGACAGCATTGCAAAAGAGATTGTAAGAATCCAGAAGACGGCTGCTGTCGTTGCACAGATTGATGTTCTCACATCTCTGGCTCTTGTGGCAGAGCGTAATAACTATGTGTGTCCGAAGATCAATGAACGTGGTACGATTGATATTAAGGACGGTAGACATCCTGTAGTGGAGAAAATGATTCCGAATGACATGTTCATATGCAATGATACGTGTCTGGATGACCGAAAGAATCGTGTATCGATCATCACGGGTCCGAATATGGCAGGTAAATCGACCTATATGCGGCAGACAGCGCTGATTGTGTTGATGGCGCAGATCGGTTCATTTGTACCGGCTTCCAGTGCGAACATTTCTATTGTAGACCGTATCTTTACCAGAGTCGGAGCGTCCGATGACCTGGCAAGCGGTCAGAGCACCTTCATGGTGGAAATGACAGAAGTTGCCAATATTCTAAGAAATGCAACACGCAAGAGTCTGCTGATCCTGGACGAGATTGGCCGCGGTACCAGTACATTTGACGGACTATCTATTGCATGGGCTGTGGTAGAACATGTAAGCAACACCAAATTACTTGGCGCAAAGACGCTGTTTGCAACCCATTACCATGAACTGACTGAGCTGGAAGGCAAGATTGATAATGTAAATAATTACTGCATTGCCGTAAAAGAGAAAGGAGACGATATCGTATTCCTTCGCAAAATCGTAAAAGGTGGTGCAGATAAGAGTTATGGTATTCAGGTGGCCAAGCTTGCAGGAGTGCCGGAATCCGTAACAAACCGGGCAAAGGAGATTGTAGAAGAGTTGTCCCACGCAGATATTACTTCCAGAATCAAAGATATTGCAGTGGCTGGTCAGGAGACGAAACAGAAGACAAAGCGTCTGGATGAAGTGGATCTGGCGCAGATGTCATTATTTGACACTGTAAAAGATGATGATGTGCTGAAAGAGCTGAAGGAACTGGATATCAGCAATCTGACACCGATTGATGCTATGAATACACTTTATCAGTTACAGAACAAACTCAAAAACAGGTGGTAAAGCATGAGTAAAATACAGGTATTAGACCAGATTACAATTGATAAGATCGCGGCCGGCGAAGTCATTGAACGACCAGCCTCTATTGTAAAAGAGCTGGCAGAAAATGCTATCGATGCCGGTGCCGGTGCAATCGTAATAGAAATAAAAGAGGGTGGAATCTCATTTATACGCATTACAGATAATGGATGTGGTATTGCAAAAGAAGATGTATCGAATGCATTCTTGCGTCATTCTACCAGCAAAATCCGTTCCGTAGACGATCTGATGGATATTCACACATTAGGATTCCGTGGCGAAGCGCTGTCAAGTATCGCTGCTGTGTCCAGAGTAGAACTGATCACCAAAACCAGAGAGAATGACTTTGGAATTACTTACCGAATTGAGGGCGGAAAAGAAATATCTATAGAAGAAACGGGTGCACCTGATGGCACTACATTTCTGGTCCGCCAACTCTTTTATAACACTCCGGCACGACGTAAATTCTTAAAAATGCCGATGACAGAAGCAAGTCATGTTGCTGATCTGGTAACCAGACTTGCCCTTTCGCATCCAGAGATATCTTTTCAGTTTATTAATAACGGACAGTCAAAGATTCATACTTCCGGCAATGGTAATCTTAAAGATGTAATCTACCATATCTATGGAAGAGATATTGCATCTCATCTTCTGGAAGTGAAAGCTGAAAATGAACATCTGAAGCTGACCGGCTATATCGGAGAACCAATTGTATCCAGAGGTAATCGTAACTTTGAAAATTATTATATTAATGGCAGGTATGTAAAAAGCCAGATGATCTCAAAAGCAATCGAAGATGCCTATAAGGATTTTACGATGCAGCATAAGTATCCATTTACTGTTCTGCATCTAGAAGTCAAAGGAGATCTGTTGGATGTGAATGTACATCCAACTAAAATGGAAGTACGCTTTGGCAATCAGCAGGAAGTTTATAATTTTCTCTGTGAAGCAATCGGCAGAAGTCTGCACCACGAAGAGTTGATACCTCATGTGGAAGTGCCTGAACCGCCACAATCAGCAGAGATCAGCTTCTCAAGCACAGCATCAAAGGAAAAGAACAAAAAAACAGAAGAAAAACAGAGTCCGCTCTGTAATATCGATAACGTAAAATCAAAAAACCAGAGCACGCTCCAAGAAAAACAGAGTGCGGTCGGTATTTTCGAAAATAAAAGTCAAGAAAAACAGAGCGTGCTCTGTAAAAATACAGGCAAAACAGGTAAAAAAGACTTGGATTACTTCATGAAACAGATGCGCGAACGGGTAATGTCCCACCATCAGGAGGAAGAAGCTAAAAAAAATGTTCCTGTACATGAAATCACAAAGTCGAATGTTATAAAAGAAGAAACTGTGCCTTATCGCAGTACGCCAGCGCAGGATACCGTGCCTGAAAAGCCGAAACAGTTAAACCTGTTTGAAGAGAAACTTTTGGATAAGCAATCTGTAAAAGAACATCGGATTATAGGTCAGCTTTTTGAAACATACTGGCTGATTGAATTCCAAAACAGTCTGTATATCATTGATCAACATGCAGCGCATGAGCGTGTATTATATGAAAAGACACTTCAAGGAATGAAAAGCCGTGATTATACTTCCCAGAATATCAGTCCGCCAATTGTGTTAAATCTGTCTATGGGTGAAGCACAGCTTTTGGAAAAATATATGGACCAGTTCACTCGAATTGGGTTTGAATTTGAAAACTTTGGTCCGGATTCCTATGCAGTGTGCGCAGTGCCGGACAATCTTTTCAGCATAGCTAAGAAGGATCTTCTGATGGAAATGATTGACAGTCTGTCAGATGAGATTTATACTGGTCTGACGCCGGATGTTGTAGATGAAAAGATAGCATCCATGTCATGTAAGGCTGCCGTTAAAGGGAATATGAAGCTTTCTTACGCAGAAGCTGACGCATTGATCGGCGAGTTGCTTGCATTAGATAATCCGTATCATTGCCCTCATGGGCGCCCGACCATTATCTCCATGTCAAAGCGGGAGATTGAAAAGAAATTTAAGCGTATTGTATAACAATAAAGGAGCATTCCTATGAAAAGACCACTTATTATATTGACCGGACCTACGGCCGTAGGAAAAACGGCTTTGTCTATCCAGCTTGCGAAAGCAATTGGCGGAGAGATCATTTCTGCCGACTCAATGCAGGTATATCAATATATGGACATCGGATCTGCTAAGATCCGGAGAGACGAAATGGATGGCGTGCCTCATTATCTGGTAGATGTATTGAAGCCCGAAGAAGAATTTCATGTTGTCCGGTTTCAGGAAATGGCAAAAGAAGCCATGGAAAAGATCTATGCAAACAATCATATTCCAATCGTCGTAGGCGGCACCGGATTCTACATTCAGGCACTTTTGTATGATATTGATTTTACGGAAAGCGACAGCGATGCTTCCTATCGCAGTGAATTGGAATGCTATGCTAATGAACACGGTGTCAACGCATTGCACGAAAAACTGCGTGCCATTGATCCGGAATCTGCGGACAGTATTCATGCGAATAATGTTAAGAGAGTGATTCGCGCACTGGAATATTACCATTTGACAGGTGAAAAGATCTCCGTACACAATGCCAGAGAACGGGAAAAAGAATCCCCGTATGATTATCGATACTTCGTTTTGAATGACAAACGGGATCATCTGTACCGGAGAATAGATCTGCGCGTAGACCAGATGATGGAAGAAGGGCTGCTTCAGGAGGTTAAGCGGTTAAAAGAAATGGGATATCATCGGGGAATGGTGTCTATGCAGGGACTGGGATATAAAGAAATCCTGAGTTATCTGGATGGTGAAATATCATTGGATGAAGCAGTTTATGAAATCAAACGTGACACCAGACATTTTGCCAAAAGACAGATCACATGGTTCAAACGAGAGCGGGATGTGATCTGGGTAAATAAGGATGAATATGGTTATGATGAAAAAAAGATTCTGAATTCTATGATGGCAGAATTGGCTGATGATCCGGCATTTGGAAAAATACGCGAATAAATATAGAAGATATAACGAAGGAGAAGATATATATGTCAGTTATTACGGAAATGTACCGGGAAATGGGAATTCGAAACTCTGTTGTCAATCTCGGTAAAGAAATAGAAGCAACATTAAAAGAAAGATTTGATACAATTGATGAGATTGCAGAATACAACCAGTTAAAAGTCGTTCACGCTATGCAGAAAAATCATGTCAGCGCAGCCTGCTTTGAATATGCAAGCGGTTATGGATATGATGATCTGGGACGTGATAAACTGGAAAAAGTTTATGCCGATGTTTTCCATACGGAGAGTGCGCTGGTTCGTCCACAGATCACCTGCGGAACGCATGCACTGGCGTTGGCTCTGTCAGCCAATCTCCGTCCGGGGGATGAATTGGTATCCGTGGCCGGCAAGCCATACGATACACTGGAAGAAGTAATTGGTATCCGACCATCAAAAGGTTCTCTTGCAGAGTACGGTGTCAGCTATTCTCAGGTTGATCTTTTGGAAGACGGAAGTTTTGATTTTGAAAATATCCCAAAAGCAATCCATGATAGTACAAAGATTGTTACCATTCAGCGTTCAAAAGGTTATCAGACCAGACCAAGTTTTTCAGTTGAACAGATTGGTGAAGTGATCGCATTTGTGAAAAAAATCAAACCGGATGTGATCTGTATGGTAGATAACTGTTATGGAGAGTTCGTAGAAACGATTGAACCAAGTGATGTAGGAGCAGATATGGTAGTTGGCTCTCTGATCAAGAATCCGGGAGGCGGTCTGGCTCCGATCGGCGGATATATTGCTGGTCGTGAAGATCTGATCGAGAACTGCGGTTATCGCCTGACTTCTCCGGGACTCGGACGTGAAGTTGGTGCCTCTCTTGGCGTCATGAAAGACTTTTATCAGGGCTTCTTCCTGGCACCGACCGTCACTGCAAGTGCATTAAAAGGAGCCATTTTCGCTGCCAATATTTACGAGAAGCTTGGATACCATGTAATTCCGAACGGTTCTGAGAGCAGACATGATATTATTCAGGCAGTGGAATTTGGCAAACCGGAAGGTGTCATTGCATTTTGCAAAGGTATTCAGGCAGCTGCACCGGTTGATTCACATGTAACACCGGAACCTTGGGCGATGCCCGGATATGACAGTGATGTAATTATGGCGGCAGGCGCATTTGTACAGGGATCATCCATTGAACTCTCAGCGGATGGTCCGATCAAACCGCCATATGCCGTATATTTTCAGGGAGGACTTACCTGGCCACACGCTAAGCTTGGTATCCTCATGTCGCTGGAATATCTGGTAAGAGATGGCATTGTATCTTTATAATATTGGTACTGCAAAGGGAGGAGCGGTTCTATGCAGAGAATTATTGTAATCGGCGGTGGTGCATCGGGTATGACTGCCGCGATCACTGCTGCGAGAAATGGGGCTGAAGTTACTGTATTAGAACAGAATGACCGTCCCGGCAAAAAAATACTGTCTACCGGAAACGGAAGATGCAATCTGACTAATCTTCAAATTACAGAAAAATGTTACCGAGGGGATGATCAGACTTTTATCAGACCTGTACTGTCCAGGTTTCAGATCGACGATGCACTCGCCTTGTTTAAAAGTCTTGGAATAATTACAAAATGCCGCGGTGACTATGTGTATCCACTTAATGATCAGGCATCTGCCGTACGGGACGCACTGGAACTGGAAGCGAAACAGGCAGGCGTAAAAATAATTAATAGCGTGTCAGTAGATCAGATAAAGAAAAAGCAGCATTTTCAGATACACTGCAAAGAAAATAAAAATATATATACTGCGGATCGTGTAATCCTTGCCTGCGGCAGCAAAGCGTCTCAGATATCCGGAAGCGACGGAAGTGGATATACACTTGCAAAAATGTTGGGACACAATATTTCTTCAGTGGTACCTGCACTCATGGCGCTTCGTTCCGATGAAAAATATTTTAAGAAACTGGCCGGAATCCGAACTGGAGCCACCGTGCAGTTATATATTGATGGAAGGTTAATTGATCAGGATACAGGTGAATTACAATTTACAGACTATGGCATTTCAGGCATTCCGGTATTTCAGGTCAGTCGTTATGCATCCAAAGCATTGTTACAAAAAAAGAAAGCTTCAGTTCTGTTGGATCTGGTGCCTTCTATGAGTAATGACGATTTTGCGGCAGAAATGACCAGACGGAAAGAACAGTACGCCCACCGTACGGCTGAAGAATGCTTTAATTCCATATTACCGGCGAAACTGATTCCTGTTTTGCTTAATCTCTGTGGCATTGATAAAAAGCTATGGGCGGTAAAGGTTCCAGAAGATAAATGGAATCAGATGATTAAAATTTGCAAAGGATTCCGTGTAAATGTAACAGAAACAAACGGATTTGAAAAGGCGCAGATCTGTGCCGGCGGGGTAAAGACTACAGAAGTTGATTCGCACACTATGGAATCGAAACTTGTAAAAGGTCTTTATCTGACAGGTGAATTATTAGATATTGATGGAATCTGTGGTGGTTATAATCTGCATTTTGCATGGGCCACCGGTACGCTTGCAGGAACCTCTGCAGCAGAAGAGGAGTAATTATGATTCGAATCAGACAATTAAAATTAAAGATTGACCATACAGAAGAAGATCTGAAGAAGAAAATTCAGCACACACTGCACCTGAAACCCGGGCAGTGTGTTTCCTATATTATCCGCAAACAATCACTGGATGCCAGGAAAAAACCAGATCTCTTCTATACTTATACGGTAGATGTTGAAGTCTCCGGAGAGGCTTCCATCCTTCAAAAAAACAAGAATAAAGATATTTGCAAGGCTGAATGGAGAAAATACAGCTATCCGCAGGAAGGTACAGAACCACTGATCCATCGTCCGGTCGTGATCGGGTGTGGTCCTGCGGGCATGTTTTGTACATATATACTTGCAGAACTAGGTTATCGGCCGATACTTCTGGAGCGAGGTGCTGATGTAGATAACAGATGCCAGGATGTTGAACATTTCTGGAAAACAGGTGAACTGGATACCAGATCCAATGTACAGTTTGGAGAAGGCGGTGCAGGTACATTTTCGGATGGAAAATTAAATACGCTGGTCAAAGATCCGATGGGACGCAACCACAAAGTACTGGAAATCTTTGTGGCAAATGGTGCATCGGAAGAAATCTTGTATAGGAACAAACCACATATCGGTACCGATGTACTTGCGAAAGTGGTAAAAAACATGCGTAAAAAGATTCTGGCGAATGGAGGCAACGTACATTTTTACAGTCAGGTAACCGATTTTACATTTGAGAACGGAAAAATTACCGGACTGACGGTAACCGATACCCGTGACAGAAAAGAATACAGACTGGATGCAGAAACTATTGTACTCGCAATTGGTCACAGCGCCAGAGATACTTTTCAGGTACTGAATGACAAACAGGTTCCTATGGAAGCCAAGGCCTTTGCAGTCGGCATTCGTATGGAACATCCGCAGGAAATGATCGACCTGGCGCAGTACGGTCAGAAAAGGGGAAATCATCTGCCGGCAGCTGATTACAAACTCACCGCACAGTTAGAATCGGGAAGAAGTGGTTATACTTTCTGTATGTGTCCAGGTGGTTACGTAGTGAATGCATCTTCAGAAAAAGAGATGCTCGCAGTCAATGGCATGAGTTATCATGACCGTTCAGGTGAAAATGCCAACAGTGCTGTGATCATCACAGTGCGTCCGGAAGATTTTCCGGGAGAAGATGTGCTTGCCGGTGTGGAATTTCAGAGAAACCTGGAACACCGCGCCTACGAAGCAGCTGGCGGAAAGATTCCGGTACAGCAGTTTGCAGATTTCTGTAAGAATAAAACATCGACTGCCTTTGGGGAAGTGAAACCGCAGATGCGTGGACTGTATGAACTTGCAAATGTACGAAATATTTTCCCTGAATTTATCAGTCATGATCTGGAAGAGACTATTCACAAGTTTGATCGTAAGATTCCGGGATACGCGAGAAAGGATGCCATTGTATCGGGTGTAGAGAGTCGTACTTCATCACCGGTACGTATATTGAGAGACCAGTCTCTGCAAAGCGAGATCCGCGGACTTTATCCTTGCGGAGAGGGTGCCGGCTATGCAGGAGGCATTACTTCAGCTGCAATGGATGGCATTAAAGTTGCTGAAAAGATCGTTCAAAAATATCACCCATTCGACAGACAGCAACATGATTAAGAAAATTTTTAGATGGATTAGTCTATACACTATTTTTGAAATGTGTTAAAATATATTGAGTTTTTTAGGAAAACGATACGAGGAGGAGTATATATGAGAGGAGCAGGAAGTAAGAATTCCTGGGCTTTGTTTTTGCTTATTCTGGCGGGACTTGTGCTTGGCGGCTTTATTGGTATGCTGGCAGAAGGCTCATCAGCTGTTGGCTGGCTTGCCTATGGACAGACCTTTGGAGTTGAAAAGCCGATCATACTTGATCTGGGTATTCTGATAATCACCTTTGGTCTTACGATAAAGATTACGATTTCGAGCATTATCGGTATTGTTCTTGCAATCATTATTTACCGTTTCATGTAAAAGGGGATGTCTTCCGGGGAGAGTCATTAGAGATCTACAAAAGAAATGAGTCTTACAAATACCATGAAATCACTATCAGAATCTGAACGTCCCTACGAGAAATGTGAACAGTTTGGAGCATCGCATCTAACTGACACAGAGCTTTTAGCTGTGCTTCTGCGTACCGGCAGTCACGGTGAAAATGCACTGGATCTGTCCAGGCGGATTCTGTATTATGCCGGAGAGGATGGTTTGCTTGGCATTCACCGGTTCAGCAAAGAACGTCTGAAAAAGATTCGTGGAATCGGCAGAGTCAAGTCCATACAGATTCTTTGTATCTCAGAACTTGCCAAACGCCTTGCTAAGGCAGAGGCATGTGAGATGTTGCAGTTTACATGTCCATCTTCCATTGCCAGATATTATATGGAGGATATGAGACATGAAAAGCAGGAGATTATGAAACTCCTGATGTTAAATTCGAAATCCCGACTAATCGGCGAGACAGATATTTCCAAAGGTACAGTGAACGCTGCACTGATCACGCCGAGAGAGTTATTTATAGAAGCTTTACAAAAGAATGCAGTTTCCATTATATTACTGCATAATCATCCCAGTGGTGATCCGACACCTAGCAGAGAAGATATGCTGCTGACTGAGCGAATCCGTCAGGCAGGTGAACTGATCGGTATAGAATTACTGGATCACATTGTTATGGGAGATAACTGTTATATCAGTTTTTCAGAGCAGGAACTGCTTTGTGTGAAAGGACAGTGACAATGGCTAAAAATGTTTACGGTCTTGATCTCGGATCTTATGAGATCAAAGTTTATGATAAAAAATCAGATACGATCTGGAAAGAGAAGAATGTAATTGCCATCAAGGAGGATCGAGAGATATTTGCTGTCGGTGATCAGGCATACGAGATGTATGAAAAAACACCGCCGGATATTCAGGTACAGTTTCCAATGGAGAATGGTGTTATATCCAGATTCAACGATATGCAGTATCTTCTTCAGAATCTTTTGAAAAAAGAACGGCATTTTGCCAGAGGTTCTGCATATGTTATTGCGGTTCCAACGGATGTAACAGAAGTAGAAAAAAAAGCATTCTTTGATCTTGTGGTTCATTCGACAGCCCGGGCAAGAGAAGTTAATATAGTAGAAAGAGGTATTGCGGATGCAATCGGACTGAATCTTGATGTAGAGAATACAAAAGGTCTTTTTATTGTGAATTTTGGTGGTGCTACAACAGAACTTTCTATTATAGCAGGTGGAGGTCTCGTACTGAATCAGCTGCTCAAGGTAGGCGGCAGTGATCTGGATCAGGCTGTTGCACAGCTTGTGCGATATAACCACGATTTTCTGATCGGTCATCAGACAGCGGAAACGCTTCGCCGAAATTTTGGTGTATTCAGCGATGATGATAATGCAGTTATGACTGCTGCTGGAAGAGATCTGATCACAGGTATTCCGCAACGACGCGAGATTTCTATTAATCTGGTGCGCGCAGCAGTAAAAGAACCTTTGGAACAGTGTGTACAGGCAATCATGGCTTTGATGGACCGTACTCCTCCGGAGATTCGTAAATCTATTCGCAGAAATGGTATATTTCTGACAGGCGGCGTTGCTAATTTGCCGGGATTAGAATTATATCTGGAGGAAATGACCGGTATACGAACACATACAGCAATCGATCCTGATATCTGTGCTGTGACAGGACTTAAGAATATCATAGGTTCAAAGGATCTGAAAAAACTTGCTTATTCAATGATCGAAGATAATTATAGGTGGATGAGATAATATGAAGATTAAGAATCAAAACAGGATTCCAAGTAAATATGTACTGCTGATTCTGATCGTAGTCTGTGGGATATTGATGGGTGCAGAGCAGCTCACAGGTGGTAAAGGTCCTCTCAGTTTTGTGGCCAATTATACCATCATTCCTATGCAGAAAGGAATCGGATATATCGGACGCTGGACAGGCGACATGAAAGATAACTTTAAAACTCTTGATGATCTGAAAAAGGAGAATGAAGAACTTCAGTCCAAGCTTGATGATATGACCATTGACAATACCAGACTTCGTCAGGAACAATACGAGCTGGAACGTCTGCAGGAACTGTATAAACTGGATCAGAATTATGCGGATTACAAAAAAGTAGGTGCTCATGTGATTGCAAGCAGCGGTTCCAACTGGTTTAGTACATTTACCATTGATAAAGGAAGTAATGATGGTATCAAGGTTGATATGAATGTACTTGCCGGAAGTGGTCTTGCCGGTATCGTTACAGAAGTTGGACCTGACTATGCGCAGGTTCGTTCCATCATCGATGATGAAAGTAATGTCAGTGGTATGACACTTTCTACCTCGGATCTGTGTATGGTACGCGGTGATCTGAAGCTTATGAGTGATGGTCGCATCCGATTTGAAAAGCTGCCAAACAACGATCATAAGATAGAAGTGGGCGAACAGGTAGTTACTTCACATATAAGTTCCAAGTACCTGCAGGGACTTTTTATAGGATATATCAGTGAGATTGAGGTAGATTCCAATAACCTGACCAGATCCGGATATATTACTCCTGCAGTGGATTTTTCTAATATTCAGGAAGTTCTGGTTATCACTTCTACAAAAGAGGATCTGACACAGAACTCATCTGATTCCAAAGGGGAATAATACTATGAAGAGAAAGATCATTACATGTATTTTCATAATAGCAGCTTTCCTTCTGCAGTCTACAATTTTTGGCAGGCTTACCTTTTCCGGAATACGCCCGAACCTGTTGATTGCTGTTACGGCATCTATAGGATTTATGCGGGGACGTAAAGAAGGAATGGGCGTAGGATTCATCTGTGGGTTGCTGGTAGACATTTTCTGGGGAGGTCTGATAGGTTTTTATGCACTGATCTACACCGTGATCGGATATATGAATGGTTCTTTTCAGAGAATGTTTTATGAGGATGACATCAAACTTCCGCTTGCCATGATCGGCATCAGTGACCTGATTTATTCCATGGTCGTATATGTATGTCTGTTCATGCTGAAGGGAGAATTTGAATTCATCTGGTTTCTCGAACATGTCATGCTTCCTGAGCTTGTATACACAATTCTGGTAACACTCGTACTGTATCAGATTATTCTTCACATTAACCGCAAGCTCGAAAAGGAAGAACAAAGGAGTGCAAGCAGATTTGTATAGTATTTGGGAACGGCTGAAAGCCGGCATAGAAGAAATTTTGAGAACACGTGTATTTGTGCTTATCATTGTATTCTGTATCATGTCGTCAATTCTTGTGGGGCGTTTGTTTAATCTGCAGATTGTTAATGGGCAGCAATATCTGGATGATTATAAACTGCAGATACAGAAAACGAGAGTAACGCAGGGAACACGCGGTAATATCTACGATAAGAATGGCAAGCTTCTTGCGTATAATGAACTTGCTTATTCTGTAACCATTGAAGATAATTACAGTGACAGCACAGACAAGAACAAAGAACTTAATAAAGAAATCACGAAGATCATCAAAATCGTAGAAAGTAATGGTGACTCGGTAATTCACGATTTCAGTATCATGCTCGATAATGATGAGTATGCATTTACCATGGATAATGAGACGCTGAAGCTTCGTTTTATTGCTGATGTCTATGGACTTGATACGATTGATAAGTTATCGGATGAACAGCGTAATCAATCAGCAGCAGATATTATTGATTATCTCTGCACTGACAAGACCTATGGATACGGAATCAACCAGAAAAAACTGGATAAAGAACAGGTATTAAAATTGGTAACGATCCGTTATGCAATCGGATTGAACCGCTACCAGAAATATATCCCTGTTACTGTAGCAGAGGATGTCAGTGACGAGACAGTTGCAGCTATCATGGAGACGATTGATGATCTTCCGGGTGTTGATATTGCAGAAGATTCTTTAAGACGATATACTGACAGCAAATATTTTGCTAATATCATCGGCTATACCGGACAGATTTCTCAGGAGGAATATGACGCTCTCAGTGAGAAGGAGCAGAAGAAATATTCTCTGACGGATACTGTAGGTAAAGCTGGTCTGGAACAGATCATGGATCAGTATCTGCAGGGTGAAAAAGGAGAAAAGAAGCTATACGTTAACAGTGTTGGTAAGGTGATCGAGTCAACCTCTGTAAAGGAATCCAGTGCAGGAAATGACCTGTATCTTACCATTGATGCGGATTTGCAGAAAGCGGCTTACGATATGCTGGAGCAGGAACTTGCCGGTATCCTGCTTGCCAAAATGTCGGATGTTCTGGATTATGACCGTTCCCAGTGTACCGATGCTGCAGATGTAATTGTTGCCAGTGGTGACATATATTATCAATTTATCGCTAACGATATTATTGATATGGATCATTTCACAGATAAAAATGCCGGAAAAGCAGAACAAAGCGTGGTATCAGCATTTAGTGATTATAAGCAGCAGGTATTAGATCAGCTTAAAAGTACTATGGAAGATGCTAATGCAGCTTTCTATACAGATCTTCCACGAGAACAGCAGGCTTATCTGTCTTATATTGTCAATGACATTCTTACTCAGAATGGTGTACTGGATCAGAATGCAATCGATACAAGTGATGCTACTTATAAGAACTGGAAAGAAGATGAACAGATTAATGTCTATACGTATTTGAACTATGCAATTTCCCAGAATTGGATCGATACTTCCGGATTACAGAAGTATGTAGATAATGCTGCTGCTTATTCGGATGCATCAGAAATCTACAAGGCAATCATTAATTATGTTCAGGACAGGCTTGCCAGTGATAAGACTTTTGATAAGCTTATTTATCGCTACATGATCAAAGCCGGATCTGTTTCCGGTCAGGAAATTGCCATGATCCTGTATGAACAGGGTGTACTGGAATATGACAGCAGTCAGTATGAAGCACTGGCATCAGGTTCTGTAAGTGCTTATGATTTTATCCGTGGCAAGCTTCAGACCCTGGATATTACTCCCGGGCAACTCGGTCTGGAACCATGTACCGGATCTATGGTTGTAACCGACCCGGATAATGGTAAGGTACTGGCCTGTGTATCTTATCCGGGATATGATAATAACAGACTGGCTAATTCTATGGACAGCGAATACTATAACCAGTTGATTAATGATTCGTCACGTCCATTTTATAATAATGCTACACAGGAGAAGACCGCACCAGGTTCCACTTACAAACCGCTTGCAGCTATTGCAGGGCTCACAGAGGGGGCTATTTCTGCCGACACCTATGTGACATGTAATGGTATCTATGATAATGTAGAACCTAACGTTAAATGCTGGGTATATCCAAATGCACATGGAACGCTGGATGTAGTTGGTGCACTTACTAATTCATGTAACGTATTCTTCTGTAATCTGGGTTATAATCTGGGATTAGCCAATCCAAATGCTGAACCGCAGTATGATGAGGATGGCAAAGTGATCAAACAGACCTATTCCAGTGAGCAGGGACTGGAAAAACTGAAGAAATATGCAACTATGTTTGGTCTGGACAGCACATCAGGTCTGGAGATTCCAGAGACTGATCCACAGATTTCAGATGAAGACTCTGTACGTTCTGCAATGGGACAGGGTACAAATAACTATACAACCAGCCAGCTCGCCCGTTATATCACGGCAGTTGCCAACGAAGGAACGGTATACGATCTGAGTCTCATTGACCGGGTAGAAGATATTGACGGTGATGTGATTCTGCAGAATGAACCAAAGATAAAAAATACTGTTGAAGGAATCTCCAAGAATACGTGGGATCTGGTACATGCCGGAATGCAGGGGGTTGTCACAAACAATCCTGGCGTTTTCGGTAAGATCATATCCAGTGATATTACTCTTTCCGGTAAAACCGGTACTGCACAGCAGAGTACCACACATCCGGACCATGGATTATTTGTGGGATTTACATCCGGCAATACTGGCGATAAAACGCCTGTGGCATTAGCAATCCGTATTGCAAACGGATACAGTTCGACCTTTGCAGCTGAAGTCGGCGATGGTGTTATGGAATACTATTATGGAATTACAGATCCGGATGAATTGATTACCGGAACTGCAAATGAAGTAACTGTGTCATCACACAGTGATTAATCAGATTCGCTAACAGAAAGCAGGAGGATTATTATGGGTGAAGTAATTGTTGTTACATCAGGAAAAGGCGGCGTAGGCAAGACTACTACCACGGCAAATATCGGTGCCGGACTATCTAGGTTAGATAAAAAAGTGGTTATTATCGATACAGATCTGGGGCTTCGTAATCTGGATGTGGTTATGGGGCTTGAGAATCTGATCGTATATAATCTTGTAGATGTAATAGAGGGCAAATGTCGAATGAAGCAGGCATTAATCCGTGACAGACGTTATGAGAATCTTTATCTGCTTCCTTCTGCCCAGACTAAAGATAAAAGTGCAGTGTCACCGGGGCAGATCCGTAAGCTTACAGATGAGTTAAAAGAAGAATTTGATTATATTTTAGTAGACTGCCCGGCTGGTATCGAACAGGGATTTCAGAATGCGATCGCAGGGGCAGAAAGAGCTTTCATAGTGACTACACCGGAAGTCTCTGCTATCCGAGATGCGGATCGCATAATCGGACTTCTGGAAAAGAATGGTATTCGCAAGAATGAATTGATCATTAATCGTATCCGGATTGATATGGTGAAACGAGGGGATATGATGTCAGTTGATGATGTAACCGAGATCTTATCCATACCACTTCTTGGGATAATTCCGGATGATGAGCAGGTTGTAATCGGAACCAATCAAGGGACTCCTGTGATCAGTATACATTCGGCCGCAGGAACTGCTTACAGTAATATCTGCCGCAGGATACTAGGGGAAGAAGTAGAATTTCTGGATTTGAACCATGCCCAGAGTTTTCTGAGCAGACTCGCTGGCAGGTTCCGTAAGAATTAGGAGGTTCCTGATAATGAAAAAGACTTCCGTACCAATTGCGAAAGAACGTCTGGAGGCACTGGTCGTCTCAGACCGAATTCACTGTAAGCCAGAAGAATATGAGATGATCTGCAAAGAACTCTATAAAACTCTTTCAAAATATATGGCTGTTGCGGAGGATGAAATGCGGATACATATAACCCGTTCAGAAATACATATTCAATTGATGGGAGAACAACATTGAGACGAATTAAATTTAGGAAACCATACAAATTAAAGAATTATCGTTTCGGACTGGTCGCATTGGTTCTGGTACTTTCGATTATCGGCATACTGGTTGTAGGAAGTGCTAATGAATCATATCAGAGTAAACAGATATTTGGTGTAGTGATCGGCCTGGTTGTTATGGCAATCGTATCTTTGATAGACTATGTATGGATTACGAACTTCTACTGGATCTTGTATGGAATGTCAGTATTTATGCTTGCAATTGTACTGATTCCGGGAATCGGAGTCTATGTAAACGGAGCAAGAAGATGGATCAATCTTGGTTTTACTAATTTTCAGCCATCAGAACTTGCTAAAATCCTTCTGATCATATTTTTTGCCAAATTTATTATGAAACATGAGGAGGATCTGAGTGAAAAGCAGACGATACTGAAAGCAGTGGTTTTAATTGCAATCCCGCTTGCATTAATCTTTAAAGAGCCTAATCTTTCTACAACAATCTGTACAGCAACACTTTTCTGTTTCCTGATGTATGTCGGAGGATTAAGTTATCGGTTTATTGGAACGGTGCTTCTGATCACCATACCTGTAGCTGTTATTTTCTTAAGTATTGTTGTACAACCAAATCAGAAATTACTGGACAATTATCAGCAGAAGCGTATTCTTGCCTGGCTGGAGCCGGAAAAATACGCAAGTGACGAAGCTTATCAGCAAAACAATTCCGTTATGGCAATCGGTTCCGGACAGCTTACCGGAAAGGGTCTTAATAATAACACAACAACCTCCGTAAAGAACGGAAATTTTATTCTGGAACCCCAAACAGACTTTATTTTTGCAATTGTTGGCGAAGAATTAGGATTTGTGGGTTGCTGTCTGATAATTGCTCTGTTATTATTAATAGTAATAGACTGCATTCTGATTGGAACACATGCACAGGATACCGCAGGTAAGGTCATATGTTGCGGTGTAGGTTCGCTTATAGGGATTCAGACCTTCATTAATGTTGCAGTAGCCACTCAGATATTTCCAAACACAGGTATTCCGCTTCCGTTTGTCAGTTATGGTCTGACATCACTGGTAAGTCTGTATCTTGGTATTGGTCTGGTACTCAATATTGGTTTGCAGCCTAAAAAATACAAATAGAGAGGTAGAATGTAATGAACATAGGTTTAATTGCGCATGATTCGAAAAAAACTCTGATGCAGAATTTTTGTATCGCATACCGCGGTATTTTAAGTAAACACAATTTATATGCAACAGGGACGACAGGGCGTCTGATCGAAGAGGTAACCAACCTGTCTGTTCATAAGTATCTTGCTGGTCCATTAGGGGGGAAGCAGCAGCTTGGCGCACAGATTGCTCAGAATGATATTGATGCGCTGATCTTTTTGAGAGATCCTACAAATGCCAAGCCTCATGAACCGGATGTGAACGACGTTATCAGGCTTTGTGATATGCATAATATCCCGATGGCCACCAACCTTGCTACGGCAGAGTTGATTGTATTAGCATTAGATAGAGGAGATTTAGACTGGCGTGAAATGTACAGGTAAAGGCATCTCCGTATTTTCCGTTCTGGTATTCAGCTGCGTACTTTTAACCGGCTGCCAGTCTGAGAATACAGTTGCCAAATATGAAGCTGAAAATTATAATAATAATCTTTATGAAGGGCATTTATATGCAGAAGACCTGTGTGTCAGCAAAGACGATGTAGAGATAGAAGACTTTACCGGGGATTCATCTCTGCATGCAGCAGGACTTTTTAATATCGATGATAAAACTGTTGATTATGCATATAATATTCATGAGAAAATATATCCTGCCAGCACGACAAAGATTCTGACTGCTTTAACCGCTATAGAACTTTGTGATATGGACGAGACTGTTACAGTAAGTCAGGATGCCGCTGCATCAAGCTTTGACATAGAAGCGCAGGTATGCGGACTTCAGGAAGGTGATCAGATATCTATGGAAGCTCTTCTTAACGGCTTACTGCTTCATTCAGGCAATGACAATGCAGTAGCAATTGCAGAATATGCAGGTGATGGCAGTGTGGAAGATTTTGTAAATCTCATGAATAAGAAAGCAGAAGAACTTGGGGCAACTAATACGCATTTTGTCACCCCAAACGGTCTTCATGACGAGAATCACTACACAACGGCGTATGATATGTATCTGATTTTTAATGAATGCATCAAGCATCAGGAATTTATGGATATTATAAGTTCTGATTCCTATACAGCTGATATTACTGGTACAGATGGAACTGTCAGACAGGTGACCTGGTATCCAACAAGCTATTATGCCAAAGGAGAAGCTGCACTTCCGGATGGAGCAGAAGTAATCGGCGGTAAGACTGGATATACCGGAGAAGCCGGAAACTGTCTCATCCTTCTTGATCAGGATGAAAGTGGTAAACATTATATTTCTATCGTAATGGGTGCAGACAGCAAACCTCTTTTATATGAAGACATGACAGCAATTATCAATCAGATACCGAATCTTTCATAAATAGCATTTATAAAAGATAAAAATGAATGAAAGCATAAAGCAAAGAGGGGATTATCACATTGATACCCCTCCTTCTTATTGTATGACATAAGCATTTCTTTATGATTCCATGGACTGAATTCGTCCATACATGCTGATCAGGTACAATCCGCACAAACCGACTAACGCATATATGATTCTTGATAACCAGGTGAGATTTCCAAACAGAAATGCTACAAGGTCGAATCGGAATATTCCTACCAGAAGCCAGTTGACTGCTCCAATGATAACAATTGTTAATGCGGTATTATCAAACCATTTCATGTAATGACCTCCTTTATGGTGAGGTTAAGCAGTAAGCAGATTACATACCTAACCGGATAATGGTAGTATGCACCTGAATGCAAATCTTCATACACTAATTTTAATATAAGACGTATTTAATTTTTAAATCCTGATATTGTACCGTCAGATTAAAGATGGTACAATAGCTTTGTTTAAAAAAGGGGCTATAATGGGGAGGCGAATATTTTGGCAGATAAAAATCTGACGAATATACAGATCTATCAGAGGAAGACTAAATATAATATCGGCGTGATTCTTTTCGGAATCATTTTTATATATCTTATGATAACAATTCTCGCATACGTTACCAATAAAAAGGTGTCCGTTTATGAAGTAAGAGAAGGTTCAATTTTGAAAGATAATGCCTACACGGGTCTTGTTCTCAAAGACGAACAGATTGTCAAGGCAGATTCTGATGGATATGTGAATTATTTTGTAACAGAAGGAAGCAAGGTCGGCAGCAAAACTAATGTATACAGTATTTCTCAGAACAAGCTGGGACTGGATGACCAGGATGCATCAACCAGTACAGAAGATGATTCTGCGTCGTCGGATCTTACAGCAGAAGAGCAGGCATCCATCATACAAAAAGCACATTCTTTTACAGAAAGCTTTCGTTCCCAGCAATATAATGATGTTTACAATTTCAAGAATACAATTACTGACGTCGTGCAGACGAATACAGCACAGAGCAGACAGGCCAGATTACAGGCACTCGTTGATGCAGGAACTTCAGGACTTACCGTGCACACAGCTGACAGCGATGGAGTAGTAGTTTATACTATTGACGGTTATGAATCACTGACTAAAGACGACGTCACAACAGATATCCTTGAAAAAAAGAATTATGAGAGTACAACTCTTTCGAATGATACCCTGGTAAATTCCGGTGATCCGGTGTACAAGCTTATCATGAGTGACGACTGGACCGTAGTGATTGAACTCAGTGATACCATGGCTCAGCAGCTTGCTGAACAGTCCAGTGTAAAAGTTAAATTCTCCAAGGACAATGAGACTACCTGGGCCGCACTTCAGATTTACAATACCAGGGATTCTAACCTAGCTTATCTGACTTTTGACCATTCTATGATCCGTTATGCTACGGAACGTTATCTGGACATAGAACTCATTCTGGAGGATGAATCAGGTCTTAAAATCCCAAAGACTGCCGTTACGGAAAAAGAGTTTTATATTATTCCGCAGGATTATATTACCAGCGGAGGAGGCAGCAATAATACCGGAGTACTGGTACAGGGAAAAAAGAATTCCGTTGAATTTCAGGAAGCTACTGTATATTATCGTGATATAGAGACAGATATGGCTTATCTGGATATGGATAGTTTTAAAGAAGGTACTGAATTACAAAAACCGGATTCCGGTGATACATATACCCTGTCTAAAACAGCTAAGCTTTCAGGTGTATATAACATCAACAAAGGCTACGCAGTATTCCGCCAGATCAACATTCTATGTGAAGGTGAAGAATACTATATCATAGAAGACGGCAATGACTATGGACTGTCGAATTTCGACCACATCGCTTTAGATAGTAAGAATGTACATGAAAATGATATTGTATTTTAAGGAGAGATTAAGATGCTGAAAGATAATTTTGATAAAGTAAATGCAAATATTCAGGCAGCCTGTGACAGGGCCGGTCGCAACAGAGAGGATGTTACGCTAATTGCAGTTAGTAAGACGAAACCAATTCAAATGCTTCAGGAAGCTTATGATTTTGGTGTACGCGTTTTTGGCGAGAATAAAGTTCAGGAGATTGTAGATAAATATGAAGCACTCCCAAAGGACATTTCCTGGCATATGATCGGTCATTTGCAGAGAAATAAAGTAAAATATATTATCGATAAAGTAGACATGATCCACTCGGTAGATTCTCTGCGTCTTGCTGAAACAATTGAAAAAGAAGCAGCAAAAAAAGATCTTATGATAAAGATTCTGATCGAAGTGAATGTTGCAAAAGAAGAATCTAAATTCGGTGTTATGCCGGAAAAAGTAGAAGAACTGGTATCACAGGTTTCGCAATTACCTCACATAAGAATCTGCGGATTAATGACAATTGCTCCATTTGTGGAAAATCCTGAAGAAAATCGTATTTATTTTAACCGTTTACGTAACATTGCTGTTGACATCGAGCGTAAAAAATCGGATAATGTAATCATGAGTATACTTTCTATGGGTATGACAAATGACTATGAGGTTGCGATTGAAGAGGGCTCAACTATGGTTCGGGTTGGTACCGGACTCTTTGGTGCGCGCAATTACAACCAGGTCTAAAAACACAGGATAGGAGAACATATAAAATGGGAGTATTAGATAAGTTCCTTGATATTATGAAACTGAGTGATGACGATGATTACGAAGATGATGATTTCTTCGATGATGATTATGACGATGACTACGAAGACGAGAAACCGAAGAAAGGTATCTTCAGCCGTTTACTGAAGAGCGATGACGACGATGATTATGATGATGACGATTATATTGAAGAACGTTCATCCTCTAAGCGTTCGAACTCTACCGCGGTAAGTAATAAAGTGACACCGATGCGTCCTTCTAACAGAAGAGCTAACAATGTAAGCATGGAAGTCTGTGTGATCAAACCGGCATCTGTAGATGATTCTCGCGAGATCTGTGAGACACTGCTTAGCGGAAGAACTGTAATTCTGAATCTGGAGGGACTGGATCTTGAGATTGCACAGCGTATCATAGACTTTATTTCAGGATCTGCATTTGCTATTAGCGGTAATCTGCAGAAGATTTCAAATTACATATTCCTTGTAACACCTACCAATGTAGATATTTCCGGTGATCTTCAGGATCTTTTGGGAACATCTTTTGATTCATCATCAATGGGTTCAAGATTTTAATGAACAAGGAAGAACAGATGTTGCAGAAACGCCTGTTGGAATTGTCATCTATTGCATACCAGCGTGATATTGTAACATTTTCAGATTTTCTTAATTTAAATGAACTTCATATTTTACAGTCTATACCAAAGAATGAGCTTTCAACCAGATATGAGCTCTTTGGTGGATACGAATATGCGGAGCGTCAGATGGTTGCATTTCTACCTGATGCTCTTTGTTATGAATATGAATATCCAATCGATGTACTGCGTGTATCGGCAGTTCACAGGAAATATGCCGAATCACTTACACACAGGGATTATCTCGGTGCACTTCTCAATCTTGGTATTGAACGATCTAAGATTGGTGATTTGGCGGTGACGGATGATTCCTGTCTGATATTCTGCCATGCGGATATGAGTGATTTTATATATAAAGAGTTTACACGAGTTCGTCATACATTGATTTCAGTAGAAAAAATGCAGCTCAGCGAATTTCATTATATGCCAGAACGTACGGAGATAAAAGGAAATGTATCTTTCATTCGTCTGGACAGCGTACTTTCATCTGCATTTCCGATGTCCAGAAGTAAACTGGTCGGTTATATCGAAGGCGGCAAAGTATTCGTAAACGGAAAAATGATTACCAGCAATGGCTACCGTCTGAAAGAAAACGATATCATTTCTGTACGTGGTATGGGAAGAATTCAGTATGACAGCGTCATCAGTGAAACAAAAAAAGGGCGGTATTTTATCCGTCTGTATAAGTATTAGAATTCCACAAATACATAAATATCAGGAGCGTATCATGACTCAGAATAATAATCAATCAAAATTTAATTACATACCGGCATGTCTGCTTACTATCTTTGCTATCATTCTGGATCAGTGGACGAAGCATCTGGCTGTAACAAAACTTCAGGGAAGAGCACCTTTCATTCTGATCAACAAAGTATTTCAGCTCTGCTATCTTGAAAATCGTGGTGCAGCATTTGGACTGTTACAGAATCAGCGGATTTTCTTTCTGATCTGTGCTCTGGTCATACTGATCTTTGCTATATGGATTTATGGTAAATTACCTAATGCACAACGGTATCTGCCGCTTCGTATCTGTATCATCGGTATCTGTGCAGGTGCAATTGGTAATATGATTGACCGGGTATATCTGGGGTATGTGGTAGATTTTTTCTACTTCAATCTGATTGATTTTCCGATTTTCAATGTGGCGGATATCTATGTTACGGTATCAACGATCGTATTAGTAATTTTGATCTTATTCTATTATCAGGAGGACGAATTTGAAGAACTGTTTCATCGTAGAAAATGAAGAGGGCAAAAGAATTGACCGTTATCTGGCAGAACAAATGCCAGATATGTCCAGATCCTATATACAAAAGATAATAAAGGATGGTCTTGTGACTGTTTCTGAGAAGCCTGTAAAAGCCAATTACAGGCTTTCTTTGTATGAAAGCATAAAAGTTACCATACCGGAGCTAAAAGAGCCTGAAATCGAAGCTGAGAACATTCCGTTGGATATCCTGTATGAGGATCAGGATATAATTGTAATCAACAAACCAAAAGGCATGGTGGTCCATCCGGCACCGGGACATTATTCCGGCACTCTTGTCAATGCATTAATGTATCATTGCGGAAATGAATTATCGGGAATTAACGGAGTTATGCGCCCGGGTATCGTTCACCGAATTGACATGGATACTACCGGTTCCTTGATCATATGTAAAAATGATATGGCTCATCAGTGTATTGCCGAGCAGCTGAAGGAACATTCCATCAAACGAGTGTACTATGCAATTGTACACGGCAATATTAAAGAAGACCACGGAACTGTAAACGCTACGATCGGTCGTCACCCCATTGACCGTAAAAAGATGAGCACGAAATGTAAGCAGGGGAAACACGCAGTTACACACTATACTGTAATCGAAAGATTCGGAGATTATACCTTTATTCAATGTGAGCTTGAAACAGGAAGAACACATCAGATCCGTGTCCATATGGCAAGTATTGGACATCCGTTATTAGGTGATGCCGTATACGGTCCGACGAAATGTCCATTTAAAAATCTTCAGGGGCAGACACTTCACGCAAAGATACTTGGCATCATTCACCCAAGGACAGGAGAGTATATGGAATTTGACGCTCCGTTGCCTGACTATTTTAATAATTTATTGCAAATACTTAAAAATAATTATTAATAGTTCAAATTAACTATACATTTTCTTCTGAATGAGTTATAATCATAGTATAGAAAGATTAAAAAGGAGCGTGATCCTATGGCAAAGACAAATACAATTATTACAATCGGACGACAGTTTGGAAGCGGCGGAAGAGAGATCGGATATATGGTTGCCGACAAGCTGGGTATCAAGTTATATGACAAAGAGATGCTTCAGAGAGCAGCGCAGGACAGCGGTATCTGCGAAGAATTGTTTGAATCCCATGATGAAAAACCGAGTAACAGTTTTCTTTATTCCCTGGTAATGGATACATATTCCATGGGATATTCCGGAAGCACTTATAATGATATGCCAATTAATCACAAGATCTTTCTGGCACAGTTTGATGCAATTAAAAAAATAGCTAATGAAGGACCATGTATTCTTGTCGGACGTTGTGCAGATTATGCATTGGAAGGTTATCCGAATCTGTTAAGTGTATTTATTCATGCTGATCTGGATGCCAGAATCAAACGTATCGCAAAAAAATATGATCTGACGGATGCAAAAGCAAAAGATCTGATCATCAAGACGAATAAGAAGCGTGCAAGCTACTATAATTACTATACCGATAAACGATGGGGTGATGCCGATAGTTATGATGTTTGTCTGGACAGTTCCGTACTTGGTCTGGAGGGTACAGCTGAAGCAATCATCAAACTCATAGAAGTAAAAGAAAAGGGCATCAAGCGTAATATCTGGCAATATGATGAATAATTATAATTAATGTAGAAAAGGGTGAGTCCATTTATCTGGATTCACCCTTTCTCGTATAGTTAAAAAGCAGTTGATCCCCATTACTTTCTGATATAAGGTATACGTTCCGGCCATCCCGGAATATTACCATTCAGAATCGCAGTAAACATTCTCTGTTTGATACCTGGATACTGACGGTTCAAATCGACTAAGAGATCCTTTGCATATTGTCTTTTTGTATATCCATCGACCGGACAGGCACTTTTTACTACCGGAAGATTATACTTGTTCTTAAATCCGATCACATCTGCTTCGTCTACAAACATAATCGGGCGGATTACTGTAAGATCCATACGGTCCAGATATGTCTTCGGTGAAAATGAGTAAAACCTTCCCTCAAAGAAAAGCGAGAGAATCATCGTCTCAATAATATCGTCCTTATGATGGGCATACGCAATCTTATTACAGCCAATTTCCTTTACTGCCTGGTTCAATGCACCTTTCCGCATCTTGGCACAGAGAGAGCATGGATTCTTTTCCTTACGTTCCTCAAAAAGAATCTGTGCAATGTCTGTCTTTACAATGTGATATGGAATCTCCATTTCCCGGCATAATTCCTTGATTGGAGTGAAATCACACTGTTCATAGCCGAGATCAACAGTAATCGCACTGAGTTCGAAGTGATTCGGATAAAAGCGTTTCAGTCCATGCAGAGCGTAGAGCAATGTGAGACTGTCTTTTCCTCCGGATATTCCCACTGCTATATGATCCCCTTCCTGAATCATTTGGTATTCATCTACAGCCTTTCTTGTGTGGCTTAGTAACTGTTGTAATTTCATATGATATTCTTTGATCCTTTCCTAAATCATCTTATTTGTAGATAACGATCTTTCCAAAGACTGCTTCACAGACAGTTTTGAAATCGCTTTAATCTTCACGTAATTTTACGGCAGAAGCGGCCTGTCTGCGCCGGTTCTCGTCAATTGCTGCATAATGCTTTTTCGTAGTATTCACGTCCTTATGTCCAAGAACGTCCGCCACGAGATAAATATCGCCGGTTTCCCGATACAGTGATGTGCCATAGGTACTCCGAAGCTTATGAGGTGTGATTTTTTTATTCGGTGTAACCTGATGGGAATACTTCTTCACCATATTCTCAACAGCCTGTACACCCATACGACGTCTCTGAGTAGATAAGAACAATGCATTCTCGTGCCCGGGAAGAGGAGAGAGAACCTTACGATCACCTTGCATATACTGCTTTAATGCCTTTGCAACCTCATTGCCAAAATAGACAACCATCTGATTACCACCTTTCCTGGTAACTGTAATTCCATTATTTTTA
>ERZ894183.257-NODE-257-length-49056-cov-28.065897_pt1 | contig 49056 bp, 68 predicted proteins | sample MGYA00380279_ERZ894183 | MGnify/ENA primary metagenome ERZ894183 (study PRJEB32331, sample SAMN06328422) | human gut metagenome | biome: human gut microbiome; feature: stool | host: Homo sapiens | collected 2013-06-26 ... | reverse complement strand
GTCGGTAGAGCACTTGACTTTTAATCAAGTTGTCCGGGGTTCGAATCCCCGATGCCTCACTTGCATCTGTAGAGATACAGATGCTTTTTTCTTATCATATAGGTTATCATCATTTTATTAAAATGAATGATATAAATATTGCGCGGGCATGGCGGAATTGGCAGACGCGCCAGATTTAGGTTCTGGTGTCTACGACGTGCAGGTTCAAGTCCTGTTGCCCGCAGCCTATAAGTGCCTATTTTTAGGCACTTTCTATTTTTGTGTTGCATTTCGTGTTGCATAAGTCCTCAAAATGCTTATTGGCTTTATCGCTCATTTTCTGTTCCATATCCTGCAGGGTATGTCTATATACATTTTTTAAAACTCCGTCATTTCCCCAACCGCCGCGCTGCATAATATAACTGTCCGGGATTCCAAGGGCGTGCTGAATACTTGCGGAATAGTGCCGGAGGTCATGGAATCGGAAATGCGGTAAATTACATTCTTTTAATATCTTAGGAAACCGATCTGAAATCTGAGCTGGATTCAGAGACACAATTTTTCCTTTTCTCTCACCTATTTTATTGATCACAAAATCTGGAAATGTAATATAGCGATCACCAGCGTAGCTCTTCGGTTTTTTGATAACCCACTGATGATTATCATTGAGCACCATGGCTTGCTCTACATGTACGATGTTGCCATTGATCTGTTCAGATGTAAGAGCACAGATCTCAGATCGACGCATAGGACCGAATGCGGCCAGCAGAACCGGAATTTCCATTTGCGTTTCAGAGACGCGCTTGATCAGAACCTCCACCTCTTTATCTGTGGGAACGTAAATAGAAGGCCGTACCTTGTTTGGGAGATCTGTCCGCAGAGTGAAATCCGGACGATATACTCCAAGAACAGCAGATAATAGACCGTGCATATTCCGGACGCTTTTGGGAGAATGAGAAAGAGCTTCCTCGTTGATCGCATGCTGGACCATCCCTTGTGTAAGCTTGGAGATGTTGCATGACATAAGTTCTTGCAGGTCTTTCTTCGCGGAACGCTTGTATTCACGCAGAGTGGAAGGAGATATAACAGCAGACCGGAGAGTGATATACTTATCATAGGCTTCGGATAATAACATATCCGGAGCATCAGTGCGATACTGTTCTTTCTCCGCCGCCCACTCCGCAGCCATCTTTTCACATTCCCGTTTCCCTTTTGCACCAGGGGTAGCGCAGGTGAAAGATTTGTAGATTCTCTTTTTCTTCACAGATCCGTCTGCCTGGGGAATTTCTTCGGTGTGACTGTACACCTGACAGCGCCAGGATCCTGACGCAAGTTTCTTTGCTGTTGCCATAATAATCATCCTCCTTAAAAATGGGTATAAAAATAACAGCCAGCAGAAACATAGGTTCCGCTTGCATGGCTGCCCCGAAGATGATACAATATTATTGGTTGAAATGCTGTGGCATCTCCGGAGATGTTATAGTTAAATCGTCCAATCTCTGTTGTACGGAGTGGGCGTATACCGTCTCTGTGTTGGTAGCACAGGGGCGGTTTTTCAGTTTGACAAATAGCTATGCTTGACATATAATATACTTAACAAGACAACTGGAGAGATGGCTGCACCCCATCCGCTCCGGGAAGATTTATAATCTAGTTACAAAAGTAGTCGCCAATCTTGACCAGAGACAGGGCGGCTACTTTTTATTTTTCATATTCAGGATGGATACGATTAAACCTGCAACAGCAATTATAACCATAAACTCTTCGTATGTACTCATAATTACCACCCCTTCCGTAAGACCTCCGGATCGAGTGGAAGCGCGCCCTCCCAGTTGCCTGGGTAAGTATACTATATTTTTTAATTACTCCCCGGCCGGAGCCGGGGGATTAGTATTTACACATAGTAGGGATTTGGTTTTCCTGCTAAAGAGATAATATCAATAATCCAACCAATTCCAAACAAACCAGCGGTAAAGAGATATAAAAATCCCATTCCTATTTTTCCCTCATAAAATTTATGTCCACAAAAAGTAAAAATGCAAAGTAAAAGGGATATCCATTTGTTTTTAGCGTTCCCACGCATTACTACAGGGGTGGAAACAGAGGCGGAAGCGCTTGCACTAGAAGATGCTGAATTATTAATTATTATAGGCGTATCGTTGCTTTTTAAATCCTCAACCTGTTTCCCACATTTAGGACAGATAATACAATCTTGGTCAATGAGTTCTCCGCAATGCTTGCAATATTTTTGATTATTTTCCATAGTTTTTCTTCCTTCCTACTTTGGTTAAAAAATTATTAAAACGCTAAAGCGAATTAATTCAGTTTTAATTTAATCAATCTTTTATCATATCCGGTAACACGAGATATCTGATCTATTGAATACCTTATTTCCCGATACTCAGAAAGCAGATCATCTGGCAGTAACAGCTCCATAGCGAACAGATCAGCTTCTCGCTCATATCTGGCTCCGTTGAGTTGCGTCCTGGTATCCATAAAGATTGCATTTGCTTTTTTATGCAAAAACATATGTCCAAGCTCATGAGCCAAAACAAACCTCTGCTCCGAATCCGACAATCGTTCATCCAGATAAATGATATTATTCCGTTGGAAATATTGATAAAACCCCCGCACACCGTCCAACGGATAATGCACCAGGATTACGTTTAATCCCCGGACGATCTCAAAAGGATCGCGGCTCTTAAACATACGGGCGATTTTGTTCGCCTGTTTCTTGACATCCATACGCGTCAGTCCTTCTTATATTTCTTGGGTGTGTATTTCTCCTTGTTCTTCTTCTTGGCCAGCTCCATACCGATCTGCATAGCGGAAAGGATAGAATCAATGGCTTCAGGACTGGCGGGATTTCCGTCGAACATCAACCCTTCCTGATTCATAAGCTGTTCTCTGGTTTGCTCCAGAATCTTTTCGATGTCTTTTTCGTTTTTGGGAGTTAATGTCTTTTTACTGTTTTCTTCAACGATATAACCCGCCATTAGATTATCAACAGTTACACCCAAGAGTTCGGATATTTGTTGGAGTTTTTCTATACTAGGAGTATTTTTATTGAATTTATTTATAGAGCTCCTTGCAAATCCTAATTCTTGCTCCAAACGATTAATTGAGAATCCTTTGGTCTTAGCAATATCTCTTATGTTTTCGTATAGTCCCATATATTACCTCAAAATTTTGCGCAATTAAAGCTTGACATACGCAAAATCTTGTGTATAATAAAAATATAAGTTGCGCAAGATATTGCGTATATTGATTTTTGGTTTCAGTTGGTGGTACTTCTGATTGTAGAATATTTTACGCAAAAAGTCAATATAAATCTCAAAATTTTGCGCATCTTAGACAAAAAAAGGAGGTGGAAGTTGTTGCTCTACGATAACATAAAGAAAATATGCTTAGAAAAAAAGATAGCAATTTCTGAAATGGAAAGAGATTTGGAATTCCCAAGAAGCTATGTGTGTAAATGGAATGAAAACGAGCCGGGAATTCGTAAAGTACAAAAGGTAGCAGATTATCTACATGTATCCATTGAGGAACTACTGGAAGAGTAGGAGGTGATACCATGCCGCAGACTTTTATCACGAAGAACCAGCGCCGCGGACACGAATTTGCTCGAGCGGTAGAAAATTATATATTCGAGAGCGGCGAAACGAAATTAAATCTTATGAAACGCGCAGGAATGAAGAGCGCGAAGTTCTACCGACGTTTGAAAAACCCGGGAAGTCTTACACTGGAGGAATTTTGGCAGTTGTGTGACATGATGGATGTACCGCCGGAAGTAAGATTAAAAATTGTAAATTAGGAGGACAAGCCATGCGAAGAAAATATTTAGCAGCAGCATACATAGCCGCATTTGAATGGTTACTTTCCTGGCAGCAGTGGGATGGAGTAATAAAAACAGTCCTGGCCCTGTGGGTGTTCTGGGCGCTGGACTTAATACTTATGGCACTTGCAGCAGGAGAGTTAGATAAATGGAGGGGTGAAAATGCAGAGATATAACCCGGAGATCCATGCACCTCGTACCGGATGGGATCGAATCGGAATTGAGATGCGGATAGAAGAGGGATATGAACTCTATGTTGATGAAAACGGAGAGGTCTGGACAGCAGATAAAAAGCATTTTGCCGGGAAGATCAGGAAAGAGGAACCGGTATGCTGAGGATTATCAAAGAGAACAGACGGCTCCGGAAAGAGAATGCAGAGCTGCGTAAGGCTATCGAGGAAGCTTTGCAGGATTTACTGGATCCAGAGTGCCCTCCGGGCGTCCGGATCTTATCAACCAGTATCCGGTTGGAGAGAGCATTGGAAATGGAAGGAGATCATCATGATTAAATGTGTATTAAACGAAGTAGAAGTAAGCGGTCCTGAAATGATCGTAATCCCAGAACTTGCAATTTTGATGAGAGCACTCAGAAAAGAGATGACAGAAAAACATGGACAGGAGTATGCCGATAATCGTATGAGAGAGTGCATCAAATTTGTTTTTTTTAACAGAAGAAGAAATAAAAGCGGAAAGTACTAGAAAATTAGAGGAATTAAAAACAAAAGGTCCATTTGAAAAAATGATGGCAGAAATTTTGGAAGAGATACGGAAAGCTGGGAGGAAGTAGATGCTTAACCAGGAGACAAGCAAAGAACAGGTATGTATCTGGATCATACGCTTTGCGGATTATACACTAGCAAGCTTTTTGGGTACATATCAGCAGGCAGTGGAGAAAGCCGAGGAAAATAAAGACCTTTACGGCGGCAGCTATACAATCGCATAAAAAGACCCGTACACGGCAATGTACGGGCAAGGGCTTGCGTCCTTCAGAAAATAACTCATGAAAACAATATACCATCTGAGGGGCGCAGGGTCAAGCCGATACGGGAAAAATCCCGTTTTTATTTTTAAATTTTTGGGGGGGATGGAACCCCTTCAAGGCTTGATAAGGAGTATTAGAGATAGGTTCGAGGTGGTATATGAGGTTTGCATACATAAGACATATATGGGAGTGTGGAGAGACTCTGGAGGTAGAGGAAAAGCATACAGGCAGATATGGAGCCAGCGGACAGAAGAGACAGAAAAGAAAGAAAGCAACCCCGGAGGATATTGAGAGACAGAATCAATGGAAAAAAGAAAGAGATCTTCGCAGGCTGATCAAGTGGAACTTCGGAAAGCATGATTACTGGATGACTGTCACATACCGAAAAGGGGACCGTCCTACATGGTCTGAAATGATAAAGGATATCCAGAAGCTGATCAAAGATGTTCGGAAGCGTTGCCGCAAGATCGGAAAAGAGCTGAAGTACATATACCGCCTTCAGATCGGAAAAAGAGGAGGGCCACACATCCATATTCTGGTAAACCGGGTTCAGAGCCAGGAAGGGGGAACGGACATCTTCTTTTCGGAGTGCTGGAAAAAAGGCCACATTAATTTCCGTTCCCTCTACGAGACGGGGAATTTCGAAGATCTGGCGGAGTATATAGCAAAACCGATAGAGGAATGGGAGCCGAAAGAAGCAAAACGATATCACCCGTCACGGAATCTGATCCGCAAAGAGCCGAAAGAAAAAGTGATCAATCGGAGAAATCTGGTTGATAAGCAGGGGAGGATGATCTACCCAAAAGCACCGAAGGGTTATTACATAGATCCGGATTCTGTCCGTATGGGAATCAACCCTGTAACTGGCTATGCCTACAGGCATTACACACTGATTAAGCTGGATAGGAGGATTTAAGTGAAACAGGTAGATGCTTTTATTATCACATCCACCAGAGCGCCGGGAAAGACCCGGAGAGCGTGGTATCAATATATTTTAGTCTGCAATGGTCATACTGTGCAGAAAAAAGAGCAGGTATTGGATACAACCGGACACAGAATGGTTCTGGAATGTGCCATAGCAGCTCTGAAACGCATGAATCAGTCTGCCATGATCACTATACATACAGACTGCTATTACTTTGCGGACGGCCAGAGAAGACTTGCTGCCTGGAAAGATAATGGCTGGAAAAGATCAGATGGAAAAGAACTGAGAAATCTGGACCTGTGGCAGGAAATAGAGGAATTACTGCGTCCTCATGCAGTGCAGTTCCATATCGAAAATATGGAGCTTTATAAAAATCCAAATGAACGCCGTCCGTGTTAGGCAAAATGGGCATTTGCGGGGCTTTGGGGATAAAAAAGTGGATAACAACCAAAAGACACGTTTTTACTGGCAGATTTCAAGGGTTTCAGGCTGTGGAAACCGGTTTTTGAAAGACAGATTTACAAAAATGTCCGCAGGAATCATAAAAAACAGCCATCAAACACGCATGAAGTACAAGAAAAAACGTGTCCGCGAAAGGAGAAAACATGGAACAGCTACGATTGACCCTGCCGGAATTAGAGCAGGAAGAGAAACAGATCCGGGAGAATCTGGGAGGGATCGTCCGGAATTTTGTCAAAACAGGATGGCATCTGTCCCGGATTGACAGGTCGGGAGCTTATAAGTTAAAGGGCTATCATTCTGTCACAGAGTATGCCCGGGAAACCTTTGGCATGACACCGGATGGAGTAAGCCGGTTTATACATGTTTATGAAAAGTATTCTGTACAGGGAGATACTCCGGAACTCAGGGAAGAATACCGGGATTTTAATTTTTCCCAGCTTACGGAGATGCTACAGCTTCCGGAAGAAGACCACACCATGATCCGGCCGGAAACAAAGCGTGAAGATATCCGGGCTTTGAAGAAATTTAATAAGCAGTCCGAACACAACCCAGACAACCTCCTGAACTGGCAACAGGATCCTGATGATATCATCCGGAATATCTTCCAGGGAAACTCCATGGCCGGAAATTTGAACACTGCATGTATCTCCCGGAAGAGGAATGTATCTCAGAAGATTGCGGATCCTGTGAAAAGAAGAAACTCCTGGATCAACAGGAAGCAAAGAAAACAGAAGAGAAAGTAAAAGAACTGAAAAAGCCAGGTCAGACGGAAAAAGAGTATCTTGACGCTGCGGCCAGACATTTGATCCGGTCACTTTGGAACTGGATGAAAGAAGATTTTACAAACAGAGTGCTGCATGTAGAAAGATCTCCGGGAGAATTAAAAAGAGAATTGGGACCAGACGGCCGTACAAGATGGTTTGCCACAGACAAAGGAACAGCCCATATCAATATGTTTGATGATTACGTCCAGCTCTGGGACGAAGACAGCAGATACATGGGTGATTATGACTGGTTTTATCTTGCTGCAGCCATACAGAGCATGTGGAATGTCGTGAATCTGGAAAAAGCCCGGAAGCCAGGAAAAGAAGCTGAAACGGAACAGGAAAATGCGACCAGGGATCCGGAGGAAGAAATAAAACCGGAAATTGCGCCGGCGCAAACAGAAATAATTCCTGCAGTGGCTGCAAACGCAAAGGATATAAAAACAGAAAATCTTTATCTGGATAACCTAAGCATCCAGATAAACACAGATACCTGGCCGGAAGATTTATCTGACATTCCAGTGCCGTCTGAGTTATTTATCCGGGAATATCTGGAAGAGGAAGAAAAGATGCTGAGAGATTACCTGGAATGTGATGGCCTTCCGGAGAGAACAGTTCTCCGGCAGCAGTTAAAGGTAGCCGGGCTCAGGATCCTACAGAATCTGGTAGGAGACGTCCTGGAAACGGAAGAAGATGAAATAATCCAGCCGGAGCTTCCTCGCCTGAAAAACAATGAGGAGCGGAAAGAATGGCTGCGGAATTACAGAACATGGCCGCTTCGCCATGTGGACGCCTACACAGGTGCAAAATACTACGAGTACCGTTTTGATAACGGCGCTGTTCTGGTAGCGGAAGAATGGAAAAGTCAGGGAGACAAATATATACCGGATCATGAAACAGTCTACCTGCACCTGATCGGAGGACCGGAAGCCCCAAGGGGACAATATGGAATCCGGAAATGGGAGACACATGACAGATTCAACCGTTTTCCGGACAGCGAGACAGCAATTGTGGAATTTTTAAAAGCAGTCCAGAAGTAACGGAAAGAGAGATGGAGGAACATAATGGGAAGAGCAGAATTAAGACGCCAGGCCAAAAGCCGGAAGAAGGAACAGGAAAAGATCAGCAAGGTATTAAAGAATGCGGGATTTCCGGAATTTCAGCTTCCTCCGGCGCCGTTAAAGACCACAAATCTTTCCACGCAGGAAGTGGCAAACATTACCGGTACTAAAATTGCCGTCCTGGAACAGTGGAGAAAGGAACAGACAGAGGAGATCAGAAAAGCCTGCATTATGGAAGCACAGGAAAAACTGGATCAGGCGGAAAATTTTATTACTCTTTGCAATATCATCACTTCCTTGAAGGCATTGGAGGGATTCCGGTATGCCAAAGCGGCAGCAGGATATCTTCTGGAGCATTATTCTGAGAGCGTGGCAGCTTCAGAAAAGCAGAATATCCAGGAGACCTACCGGGAGCTCAGTGAGAAATGGGGAATTGAAATGGAATTTGAAGATCCGGATCTTAACAAAGAGATGGGATTTGAAGACGCAAACTGGATGGAGGAATACATAGGCAGAAATATCCCTTATTCCGTTTACGAAAAGATCTGGGACGATTCCCGGAATATCCAGTCTGTCTGCACCCAGCTTGCAGTGATCTGGGAGCTGTGCGAGGATTTCAGCTTCTCGAAGCACAAGAAAGGCGACGGAAGCATGTTGGACAAATTTATGAAGGGAACCAAAGAAAAATATGACCGGATTGATTCTATGAAACACGGAGCCAGGTACGCTATGGGAATAATAAAAGAAAAATACGATATCGATATCGGATGGACAGAAAAGACCGAAGAAACCATAAGGAGGTTTGATCTATGAATACCAGGCAGAAAAAGAAACAGTTTAAGAAAGTCCACGGGGAGAATCCTCCAAAAGGGATAGTACTCTGCGGGGAATGTCTTTGGTTCCAGACATCGAAGCCGATCTGGCGGCGGGAAACAGGGAATCTGAAAGTATTTATCGAGGCCATGACAGAGAGGAGAAAGAAATGCAGGAAGAGAAACTGGTAGAGCTTTTGGATGGGTTAATGAGTACGGCTTGCGATAACTGTAAAAAAATAGAGGGAGTATCCCAGGAGAAAGCGGATGAGATCTGTGTGGGATGCCCTGCAGGAGATCGCCTCTGCGCGATCCTGAATGAAAACAACCGGTATTCCAAAATCGTCCTCTGCGGCGAATGTGAATATTATCGCGAAGACAACGACTGCCAGGGAAATGAATTTGCTTACTGCCGGCTAAACAATGGGCTTAATGAAAGTATTAATTCAAATGACGGATGCAGCAGAGGAAAAAGAAAAGGGTGCAACTAAAATCCAAATATATCACACAAATACCAAGGGGCGGTTATCCGCCCCGGAAAGGAGACTATGGACCAGACAGGACTATTATTTCCTAAAACACCAGCGAAAAAGAAGAGAAAACACCATAAACCAAGTATCTTACAAGATAAGAATCATACCTGTTATCTTTGTATTCTGCTGAATGGAGACCATCATAAACACAGAACCCTCCATGAGCATCACATTTTCGGAGGTCCGAACCGGATCCACTCCGAAGAGGAAGGGTTAAAAGTCTATCTTTGTCCGGAACACCATCTTACAGGACTGGCAGCAGTCCACAGATGCCAGGAGACACAAAATGTCCTGCATCAGATCGGGCAGCAGGAATTTGAAAAAACCCACACCAGAGAAGAGTTTAGAAAAATATTCGGGAGGAGTTATTTATGAATGTAAAAATATGGCCCAGAAGCAAAAAAAGAAACCGGAGGATACGCATGTATGCCTTTAAAGGGTAATATCCCCCAAGGCAAGAAAGGGTGGAAATTAACCACCTGCTCGGAATGCGGAGAAGCGTGCTGGGAGACTCCGCTCTTGCAGAGCATCAAACAGTCGGAACCAACACTAAAAGCGCTGTGTACATTCTGTGCACTGAAGAAAGGAGCAAATTAATGGAGATCAAATACGCAGACAACGTTATCCTTATGGTAGAGATCACAGAGCAGATGGTAAAAGATTTTAAACACTGCCAGGAAATGGCAGAAAAAGCAAATTGTGATGGAATGGACTGTAACAGCTGCTCAAATAACATTGATATCCTGGACGGATTTGGACTTTGTGATGTTCCGGAAGTCCGGGAAGAGCTGGAAAGGAGAATCAAGAATGGTTAATAAAACCTGTGCAACCTGTATAGACAACGATAACGGCCTCTGTGACCGCAAGGGAATCCTGATACATGAGGACGATACCTGCAATAAGCATAAAGAGGACTGGCGGCAGCAGATGATGAGGAAATTCGATAGGAGGGAATAAGTGATTGACTTTGGATATTACAACATGGACTGCATGATTGGTATGAAGGATTTTCCGGATAAATTCTTTGACTTGGCGATTGTTGATCCACCATATTTTTCAGGACCGGAACGCAGAAACTATTACGGAAGGAAAGTCAGCCCTATAGGCGTGCAAAGACTGTACGGAACATTGGATGTGTGGGAAGTGCCTGGAGAGGAGTACTTCAGAGAATTGATACGGGTATCAAAACAGCAGATCATATGGGGATGCAATTATTTCGACTGGAATTTTCCTCCGGGGCGGATAGTGTGGGATAAATGCAATGGAAACAGCACCTTTTCTGATTGTGAGATTGCTTCCTGTAGTATTCACAATTCTACAAGACTGTTTCGGTATATGCGGAATGGGATGTTTCAAGGGAAAAGCATTTCTGAAGGAGGGGTACAGCAAGGAAATAAAAAGCTCAATGAGAAGCGGATACATCCCACACAAAAGCCAATCAATCTGTATCGCTGGCTGATTCAAAAATATGTAAAACCAGGGTGGAAGATATTAGATACTCATGTTGGCAGTGCAAGCAGCCTGATCGCGTTGGAAGAAGCAGAGATACCGTATGTAGGATTCGAGATAGATTCTTTTATGTATCAGATTTCGAAACAACGATTAGAAGAATTTAGAGGAGGGATAAACCATGACCAAAGACTGTAACGGCTGCTTCGGGGCAGCAGGAGACGATTGCCAGAGGTGTCAGGAAGAAGCTGACAAAAGCCAGAAGGAAGAGACTCAGGAATTATTTGAGGAGGTGCCGCATGTACAAAAACAGTGAAGGATACCCTGATCAGGTACAGGGAGAAGCCCTAAACGGTGTCAGACGAGAGGAACGGCAGCGAGCCCTGGAACGTAAACACGGGTACAGAGCCGTGGGCAGAAAATTGTAGTCGAAGCAAAAGTGCGGGAAGATAAAGGCAGCAGACGCATTTTTGTGAATAAGAAGATTACATATACAGTAAAACAACTATTCCCGTATTGTATTCTTCTGGAGGACAAGCATGGAATCAGAATCTGTCCAAGCTACACCAGACTGGAAGCAATGATACGTGGATCAGAAGAGGATTAAATAATTCAGGGAGGAAAGGTCGATGGATATCGTAACCGCTCTTTCACAATATTGTGAACTCCGGGAAGAAATAAAAGATCTTAACCAGAGGATAGAAGCAGATCAGCGTAGACTTGAAAAAATCGAACAGGAAGGAATGGTATCGGATTCTGTTAAGGGCACAAGGGCTGACGGTACAATCGGATCTATCCGGATCACTGGCTTTCCTGTTCCGGAATACAACAAAGTGAAATCTATGATCAAGAAACGGTTGGCAAAATTGCAGATTACGGAGGATGAGCTGCAGGAAGCTTTAAATGCAGCAGATGATTTTATTAATAAGATTCCGAAAAGTGATTTAAGACAGATGTTTCGGTTCTACTACATAGATGATATGACGTGGAGAAGAGTTGCCACGAACATGAACAAAAGATTTCCGAACAAAGAGACACCATACACAGAAGACAGCTGTAGGAAGAGGCACGATAGGTATTTAAAGAAAAACGAAAAAATTTTATAAATGTCCGTTCATGTCCGCTAAATCTGTGATAGTATTTAAACTGGATTTAGTGGTTGAGATTATTAATCCTCCATCTCACGGCAGTCAGTTTCATAGCCTGGCTGCCGGATTAGGCTCAGACGGTAACGCCTAGGGACAGAAGACCGTCACCTTCCAAAACATTTTTTCGACAACACCTTGTAGAAATACGGGGTGTTTTGTTGTATGATAAAAGAAAATGTTGAGGGAGGAAAATATGGATAAAAGATATCAGGTATTCATCAGCTCTACTTTTGCCGATTTAGAGGAAGAAAGAAAAGGAGTAATGGAAGCAATTATTGAGCTTGACTGTTTTCCGGCAGGTATGGAAATGTTTCCGGCAAGTAATAAAGAACAATTTGAATATATACGTTCTATAATAGATGAATCAGATTATTATATTATCATTGTCGCAGGTCGATATGGATCCGTAGCTGAAGATGGAATTAGCTACACAGAAAAGGAGTTTGATTATGCGAAAGAGAAAGGTATCCCCATTTTGGCATTTGTTAAAAAAGACATTGAAACTTTGCCTGCAAATAAAGTAGAAAAAGACCAAGATAAGTCGGAAAAACTAGAAGATTTTAGAAATAAGGTTCTAACTGGAAAATTGGCAAAGTTTTGGAATACACCGGAAGAGTTAAAATATAATCTCCATAGTAGCCTTGCAAGGGAAATGAGAATAAATCCAAAAATTGGTTGGATAAGGGGAGATTCGACAGCAGATATAAATTTGAATCAGAAATTAAGTAAACTACAAGAAGAAAATCGACTGTTAAAAGAAAAATACAGAGATTCACAAAAAGCTTATCAAGATTTGGAATCCAATAAGAAATCTGATAACACTAACGAATTTTTGGAGAAAATTCACAAAAAATTTGATATTGCATTTAAAAATAGTAATAACGCTCTTTTAAAAGAGACCACTTCCATATATGATATTTTGCAAAATGCAGGTATGAAACTTATATATGGATTCGATAGGGGCATTCTAGCAGATTGCCTAAAAATTATTTTTAGAAAAGAAAATACAGAGATTATAAAGCATGATATAGAAACAATTATTATGAAATTAATGGCGTTAGAGCTAATAGAAGTTGATGGGTTTGAAGAGGATGATGCTATTGAAATGACACAATTGGGAAAAGAAACAATTTTAAATACGGTTGAGTTTTAAAAAATTAATTTGTATATAGCTTAAGAAGTGAATATATGATATTTATAACAATCTTAAGCTTAAACACCTAAATGAAAAAAATATATAAAAGAGATGAAAGCATCCAATCATTCGGATGCTTTTTCTTTTGGTAATTATAGACCTTTAACTCAACAGGTTAGAGTACCTGGCTCATAACCGGTCGGTTCTGGAGGGCGAGTCCCGGAAGGCCCAGTACAGCACTTGGAATAATCGGGGTGCTTTTCTCATGCAAAAAAATCATACCCTCATATATGATACCGGAACCCCCTACTCAGTCAAAAGGAGGTGAACCTGAGTGACAAAGAAACAGAAACGATTTATAGAAGAATACCTGATCGACCTGAATGCCACTCAGGCTGCCATCAGAGCTGGATACAGCCCGGACACAGCAAAATCTATTGGGAGTGAAAACCTGACAAAACCTGACATTCAGGCGCGTATTGCAAAAGCCATGGCAGAACGCAGCAAGCGCACCGGTGTCAATGCTGACCGGGTGGTAACAGAGCTGGCAAAGATTGCTTTTGTAAATGCCAGCGACGTGATAGATGCCGATACGGCTACGTTAAGGCCGGATGCAGCTCCTGAGGACACCGCTGCAATTCAGTCGGTGAAGGTAAAAACTTTCGGTGAGGATGGACTGGAACGTGAAATCAAAATGGCTGATAAATTAAAGGCTCTGGAATTACTGGGCAAACATCTTGGTATGTTTAAAGACAAAGTAGAGGTGTCTGGTATTAATGAAGAAAAGAATAAACTTGATGATCTGCTTCAGCAGATGCGGGGAGGTGGTTAAGCTTCATGAGTTCTGAGAGACTGATACTATCAGAGAAGTACAAAGCCTTCCTGAGATGTGAAGCTCCTGTAGAATATCTTGAAGGGACCTGACCACTGCAGCAGGAAAAACTACAGTGGGCCTTTTTAAGTTTATGCTGAAGGTAGCTGAAAGTCCAAAGAAACTCCATATCCTTGCGGCAGATGATACCGGAGCGGCAGAGAAGAATATCATCAATAAAGACCTGGGGATTCTGGATGATTTTGGAGTTCTTGCAGAGTACAAAGGTAATGGATCCGGCGAATACAAGATGCCCCATATCCTGTTCCACACATCCGCCGGAGACAAGATCATATTTGTGATCGGCTATGGAAACAAAAGAAAATGGAAGGACGCTCTTGGCGGTCAGTACGGATGCCTGTATATTGATGAGATCAACACAGCAGACATAGATTTCGTCCGGGAATCTGCTATGAGATGTGATTACCTGATGGCAACATTAAACCCGGATGATCCGAACCTGGATGTATACAAAGAATATATCAACTGTTCCAGACCTCTTCCGGAATGGGAAGAAGAAACGCCTAAGGAAATTAAAGATGAGCTGAAAGAAGAACCAAAACCCGGCTGGGTCCATTGGTTCTTTTCTTTTAAGGATAATGCAGGCCTTCCGGAAGAGAAATTGCAGAAGATCATCCAGAACACGCCAAAGGGAACCAAAATCTGGAAGAATAAGATTGAAGGGCTTCGAGGAAAAGCAACTGGTCTGATTTTTCCGAATTTTGACCGGAAGAAGCATGTTGTTTCAGCAGAATGGGTAAGGCAGCAGGTAAAATCTGGAAAGTTGAAATTCAAGAAGTTTACAGCGGGGCTGGACACCTCGTATTCCAGTAAGTCGCCAGATACCATTGCCATGATATTCCAGGGAATCACAGAGGACAGGAAACTGATTACACTGGAAGAAAAGGTTTATAACAACGCAAAACTGGACGTTCCCCTTGCACCGTCAGATACAGCAGTAAAATTCATTGCATTTCTGGAACAGTGCCGGAAGGACTGGGGATTTGCCAGGGATGTATTTATAGATAATGCCGATCAGGCAACAATCACAGAATTAAATAAGTATAAGCGGCTAAAAGGTTGTCTGTACAGTTTTTATGACAGCTATAAAAAAGTGACAATCCTGGATCGTATCAATCTGCAGATCGGTTGGATCCAGCAGGAATGCTATCTGGTTGTAGATACCTGCACAGAACATCTGGCAGAGCTGGATTCCTACAGCTGGAAAGAAGATAAAGACGAACCGGAGGACGGACACGACCATACAATTAACAGTCAGCAGTACGCCTGGATTCCTTACAGGCATCTGATCGGCTTTGAGGAGGATAAGAAATGAGGTGGACGAAAAGATTGAGTGAAAATGTAAAACGTGGGATCCGAAGCTGGCTAAATGTCCAGGAGGCCAGTCCTACAAACATACTGATTAACGAGCCTTTAGATTACGAGGCAAATGCAATCAAAAACCGGATCTGGTACCGCGGAGACAGTGAGGAGCTGCAGCAGCTCTACAGCCAGATCGACACAGGGGTAGACAGATATAAATTCTGGGCTTGTAAGAGTACGCCAGGGCAGGAAATCAGGAAGATCCATACAGGACTTCCAGCTCTGGTTGTAGATACTCTGGCAGGAATTACCCTGGCAGATATGGATATCCAGATTGAAAAAGACCGGGAAGCTCAGGAGTTGTGGGAGCAGATTGATAAAGACAATAAATTCCGTAAAAAACTGGAAAAAGCGGTAAAAGAAACTCTCTACATAGGAGATGGGGCTTTTAAGGTATCTTTTGATACACAGCTGAGCCAGTACCCGATTATTGAGTTTTATCCAGGAGACAGGATTGAACTGGTAACAGAGCGTGGACGGATTAAAGAGATTGTTTTTAAAACAGCATACAAGTATGACCGCCGGGATTATGTCCTGTATGAACACTATGGTTACGGAACAATCACGTATGAACTGTATCAGGGTGACACACAGGTTTCTATGCAAAGTATTCCTCAAACCAGTAATCTGGTGGATGTGGCATTTGGAACGGACAAACCGGAAGAGGAATATATGATGGCCGTGCCGATCCAGTTCTACGAATCTGGAAAATGGGACGAGCGGGGACAGAGTATCTTTGACAAAAAGATTGATTCCTACGATGCCTTTGATGAGGTATGGTCACAGTGGATGGATGCAGTGCGAGTGGGACGTGCAAAGGAATATATTCCGGACTGCCTGATTCCCAGAAATCCGGAAACCGGAGAAATGATGAGACCGAATCATTTTGATAACCGTTTTATTGCAGTGGGAAACGATATGTCAGAAAACGCCAAGAATATGATTGATGTGGAGCAGCCGAATATTCCTCATGAAAGTTATCTGGCATCCTACTGTACAGCGCTGGATCTCTGCCTGCAGGGGCTGATCAGTCCGTCAACACTTGGAATTGATGTAAAAAAACTGGATAACAGTGAGGCGCAGAGGGAAAAAGAAAAGGCTACGCTCTATACCAGAGATACCATCATCAATGCGCTGCAGGTGGATATCCCTCTTCTGGTAGAAACCGTGCTGAAGGCTTATAACGAGTTTTTCGGGAAGCTGGTAAAACCGGTCGATGTGACGGTAGAGTTTGGAGATTATGCAAACCCGTCCTTTGAATCCCAGATAGAGACGATCAGCAAAGCCAGACAGGGACAGATCATGTCGGTGGATGCAGCAGTGGATGAACTCTATGGTGATGATAAGGATGATTCCTGGAAGCAGGAAGAGATTAAACGGCTGAAGGAAGAACTGGGAATCGGAGAAGTGGAAGAACCGGGCGTTAATCTGGATGCTAGCGGATTTCAGGTGAATACAGGAGGAAATGATGAAGGTAAAGGTGGCAAACAGAACATACAGAATGAACCGAAAGGAGTTCCAGGGACTTCTGCAGATAGCAAAGGAACAGGTTCCGAAGGGAGTGTACGCGGTGGAAAAAGGTGATTACGCAGAATTAAGAAATGATCATTGCGCAAGCACTACTCAGCTGAAAGCACTGATACGGCAGTTTAAAAGCCAGGGGTTTAAGGTACATGCAAACGGGAGGTGATCCCATTGCCTAAAATTAACGATCAGTACGATATTGGAGAGGCTTTTGAAGCGATTGAGAACGAACTGATTGCTTCCATGATCCGGAATTTGCGCCGGCACAAGCAGGAAGAGATTGACGAGAAAAAGCAGTGGTCCATGTGGCAGGCAGAACAGCTGAAAGCTCTGGAAAAATATAAAAAGTTTAACCAGAAAAAGTATGGTCAGCAGTTCAAGGATATCAATAAAAAGATTCAAACCCTGATTAGCATTGCCAGATCAGAAGGAGAAATGGATCAGGAGATTGCGATCCTGGAAGCCATTAAAAAGGGCTTTCCGGCAAAAAGGATCTCCAAAGGGGCTGCAGCAGAGTTTTTTAAGCTGAATGAAAGAAAGCTGGAAGCTCTCATAAAGGCCACTACAGACGATATGAAAAAGGCTGAGACAGCAGTCCTACGTATGGCCAACGATCAGTACCGGAAGATAATCTATAACGCCCAGGTGTATGCCAATACAGGAACCGGAACCTACGAAAAAGCGGTGGACATGGCTTCAAAGGACTTTTTATCAGCAGGATTGAACTGTGTGGAATATGCCAATGGAGCCCGCCATACCATTTCGGATTATGCTGATATGGCTATCCGGACAGCCTGTAAGCGTGCTTACCTGCAGGGAGAGGGCGTAAAGCGCCAGGAATGGGGAATACATACGGTTATTGTGAATAAGCGCGGAAACCCCTGCCCGAAATGCCTTCCATTCTGTGGAAAGGTACTGATTGATGATGTGTGGAGTGGTGGGAGCCGGAAAGATGGTTCTTATCCGCTTATGAGTACCGCAGTAGCCCATGGCCTTTATCATCCCAGATGTAAAGACAGTCATACCACATATTTTCCGAGAATCTCCACAGCGGATGATACCTGGACGAAGAAGGAGCTGGAAGCCATTGGCCTGAAGAGCGAGGCAGAAGCCCGGCGGCAGTATGCGGAAAGACAGGAGAAACGGTTTGGAAGGCTGGCGGAGCATTCATTGGATCCGGAGAATCAGAAAAGATATCTTCAGAAAGAAAGGATATGGAAACATGCCAGATTCCGAACAGGAAATAAAGATACTTCTGATTACTTGGATTCACAAAGAAATAAGACATTTTTCGGAATACCAGCAGACGAGAGTGCGTCTTGGAAGATGCCAACAAAGAAAGAAGGTGCAGTATCTGATTTACTTGAATATGTATTTAATGGCGAGAAGTTTCAGGTTGATGGAAAAAGAGTTTTGTTAGACTATTCGGAACATGAAAGAAAAATCGCAGAAATCATTGCAAAAGAAAGCGGTAAGAAAGTAGAGATGGTCCCAAGAGTAACATTCCCGCAGAACGTTCAAACACCAGATTATTTGATTGATGGCATGAAATTTGATTTAAAAACACCAACTGGAAACGGGAAAAATACTTTGTATGGAATGGTGAAATCAAAAAAGAGACAGGCAAATAATTTTGTAATATGTGCAGACCAGACGATATTGAGCATGGAAGACATAGAAGAACAGATTCGAGGGATATACTCGTCAACCCACACAAGCTTCGTTGATATAATTGTTTTGGTGAGAGATGAAAAAATTATGAAAGTATATGCAAGGAAAAAGTAAGAGCCGTTTTCGCTCCCGGCAACTCAAAAGATGAGGCAAAAGGGGGAACAAAACGACTCTTATTAAGATATCTTATAAATATTTTACAGCAATATACATGATTTTTCAAGAGAAAATGATAATTCCCATCGGAATAAAGGCCGGTGGTATTTTTTATGGAGGATTATATGAAACATGGATTTGTGGGACAAGAATTTATAATATCTGGAAAGAAATGCGTAGGCGTTGTAATTGCAAAACAGGAGCACATTATAGTGCTTATGGGGGACGTGGGATAAGAATATGCAGTGAGTGGGACGATTTCATGAGTTTTTATTCGTGGTCTATACAGAATGGGTACGATGATACACTGACGATTGACAGAATCGATGTTAATGGAGATTATTCACCTGATAATTGCAGATGGGTATCTATGAAAGAGCAAGAAAATAATAGGAGAAATAATCATTTATTAAAATACAAAGGACAACTGAAAACTATTTCTCAGTGGGCAGAAATTTACGGATTATCTTATCGAATTATTTATCGTAGATTAAAAGCGGGATGGACAATTGAAGAGGCTTTAACTATTCAAGGAAGACCAGGCAGATATCACAAGAAAAGAGCCTGATTTTTTTATACCCATTTTTAAGAAAGGAAAGATGAAAAGCTATGATGAAAGCAATGTTAAGCCAGCCAATGGCAGGGAAAACAGATGAGGAAATCAAAGAAACGAGAGAAAAGGCAATTAAGGTGCTGAAAGAGAAAGGATATGAAATTGCCAATACTCTCTTTACGGATGAATGGTACAGTAAGGAGAGCATGAAAGAACGGGGAGTTGTTCAGATTCCGTTGTGCTTTCTTGCAAAGTCGCTTGAAAATATGTCTCTGTGTCATGCAGCGTACTTCTGCAAAGGCTGGGAAAATGCCAGAGGGTGTAGAATTGAACATGATGCAGCAGTTGCATATGGACTGGATGTGATTTATGAGGAATGATACAAAAATATAAAATAACCAAAGATGCGGACATGCTGGCGCCAAACTGGCTGACAGACCGCATAGACTATAAAACAGTAAAATTTTTGTACGGCATCTGTGATGGCGCAGAAATCTTGAAAGGGGTGAGGGTAAATGACCAGACGGCCAAAATCGGTGATACGATTTGCTTTGATGGTAAGAGGTTATCAGTAGAAAGGCGGTGATCCAGATATCTCCCGTTGAGACGCAGGGTGAAGCGTCTTATTTTTATGCTCCGAAGAGCTTAAACTACACGGAGACACCGGGTTATCAACCGTTTTGTGAGACACACATAAAACTGTCAGGCGCAGACAGCGCGAAAAAACTGTAAAGGAGAAGAGAAATGGACAAGTCAATGAGAATCCCTATGAATCTGCAGCTTTTTGCGGAATCGGGAGGAGAACCTGCAGGCGGTGATCCGGGAAGCGGAGCGTCAGGGAACCAGCAGAATCAGAATAATCAGCAGGCAGGACAGTCTTTCCAGTTTGATTATGAAAAGCTGGCAAGTATTGTGGCAGGAAAGCAGTCTGCCACAGAGGAAAGCGTCCTCAAAGGTTATTTTAAGCAGCAGAATCTTACCAGGGAGCAGGTAGATCAGGCAATCGCATCATACAAGGAGCAGCAGGCGGCCAATACGCCGGATATTGGTGCGCTTCAGCAGCAGGCGGCTCAGGCTCAGGCGGCAGCACAGCAGGCCAATATCGAGAAAGAAGCCATGTTTATGGCAGGAGAGCTTGGCGTAGATCTGAAAACCATGCCATATGTGCTGAAGCTGGCGGATTTATCTGCGGTTGCAGATGATAAGGGTGCGATCAACAAAGAAACATTAAAAGCAGCATTAAACAAAGTGCTGGAGGAATTGCCACAGTTAAAGCCAGATGCCCAGACTTCTCAGGGAGGCTTTCGGCAGATCGGTTCCGGTGGAGGACAGGCATCAACAAGTACGGAAGATCAGCTGGCGACGATCTTTGGAAATAAAAAATAAAGGAGAGTGCAGAAATGGCAGTATATGAATATGCAGAACAGTTTGAAAAACAGCTGGCACAGAAATATGAAAGGGAACTGGTGTCTTATGAGCTTACCCAGTCCAACCAGGGCATTAAGTTTTTAAATGCCCAGACAATCAAGATCCCCAGATTAACGGTATCCGGTTATAAGGATCATAACAGAAACGGTCTGAATTTTAATGCGGGAACCGTATCCAATGACTGGGAGCCGAAAAAGCTTGCCCATGACAGGGATATTGAGTTTGCCATTGATCCCATGGATGTAGATGAAACCAATCTGGTAACAGAGATTGCCAATATCCAGAACACGTTTGAAGAAGAGCAGGCAATCCCGGAAAAAGACAGTTATCGTTTTTCCAAGCTTCTTGCAGAAGCGGATACCTACAAAGAAAAAGGCGCTGTTGTGGATCAGGAGGTTCTTACAGATGCAAATATCCTGGAATGGTTTGATGAACAGATGGCGATCATGGATGATAAGTCTGTTCCTCAGGAGGGACGCATCCTGTACCTTACCTCCGCGATGCAGAAGCTTCTGAAAAACGCAGAAGGCATTACAAGAACTATGAGCGTAGGAGCAGCAGGTGTTATCAATCGTCAGGTACATGGCCTGGATGATGTAAAACTGAAACCAGTACCTTCTGCAAGGTTTAAGACAAAGTATAATTTTACGGATGGATGCACACCGGCAGTAGATGCAAAACAGATCAATATGATGCTGGTACATCCGTCCTGTGTGATTTCCCGTGACAAATATGCCTACATGAAGGTGTTTACTCCGGGAACCGACAGCCGTACTGCAGACAAGTATATTTATCAGAACAGATATTATACGGACACCTTCCTGATTGAAAGAAAGTCCTGTGGTATCGCGATCAACAGGGAGGCACAGGACTAATGAGAGCAGAAAAGGGAAATAAGGTTTATATCATTTCAGATGAGCAGAAAGAGGATTATCTGAATGAAGGGTTTGACATTATTTCAGATGAGGGGCAGGTCCTTGCCTATGGGCGAGGGAAAAGCGTGCCATATGAAAAGTATGCAGCCTTGAAGTCTGAAAATGAAGCACTGACAAAAGAACTGGAAAATCTGAAATCGGGTATGAAAGAGGAAAAACCGGAAACAGAGACAGCAAAAGAATCATCTGAAGCCAAAACAGGAAAAACCCGGAAATGAGGTGATGAGGATGGCTTACATACCATATGCATCTGAGATCTATTACGAGGTCAGTTATGGAGGCTGCCTGATTCCGGAAGATGAGTTGAGAAGAGCACTGCTCCAGGCTTCCCGTCATGTAGATACTCTGACTTATAATCGTATTGTAGGCCGTGGGTTTGACAACCTGACGGAATTTCAGAAGGACGTGATTCGGGAGGTTGTGTGCCGCCTGGCAGACTTTGAACATGAAAACGCAGATGAGATCAGCAGTGTTTTAAGTTCGTACAGTATCAATGGAGTTTCGGCTCAGTTCGGCAGTTCCTGGAATGTGTTTACAGACAGGGGAATTGCCATGAAAAGAGATGATTATGCGCTGTTGTGGCAGACAGGTCTGTGCTGTGGATTGTTGAGGTGATGGTATGAGATATCCTAAATTAGTGCCGGAAAAGCTGTGTAAGATAGATATTGTTCTGGAATTTGAGCAGGAAGGGCTTTCTGAATATGGAGAGCCCCTTCCTGCAATTTCATGGACAGGGAAATGCAACTATCAGGACAGGGCAAAGGCAATCTACACTGCGGAGAAAAAGACAGTGCAGATCACCGGGACAGCCCTGCTCGGTGCGGATCCCTGTCCGGAGCTTCCGGTCATATCCTCTGGCACAGCTATTGTCATGGGGGTGAAACGGCACATTGTACAGGGGAGAAAGGCCAGGAATCCGGATGGCACAGTGAATTATGTGGAGGTGCTGCTGATATGATCAAGGTGAAATCCTCCGTAAAGCTGAATATGCCGCAGATCCAACAGCTTACCCAGGCGCAGGTTACTGCTCTGGAGCAGACGGCAGAAGCTTTGCATACGGAAGTAGTGCAGGCCCAGGTATTTCCGTTTGATACCGGAAATCTTCAAAATGAAAGCACTTTTGTGGATTATTCTGAGAGTGGAAAAGGAAAAGTATCTATTGTTTCCAGCACACCTTATGCGCGCCGATTGTATTTTCACCCGGAATATCATTTCCGGAAAGGGGAAAACCCAAATGCACGGGGCAAATGGTATGCAGACTGGATTCCTGGTGGATCGCAGGCTGATTTTGCAATCAGGGCATATAAGGAAATTTACAGGAGGCTGACAGGCATATGACACTAAGAGAAATCCGTGATTTTGTTGATGAGCTGGGAGCTTCTGAGCATGTTTATATGGGGAAGCTGGACAGCAAACCGGAGAAATCCATAGGGGTTTATAACAGTAAGCACACGCGTGAGTACAAGGTGGCTCTGGGAGGCTCCCATATGAGCTCCTACGAGACAAAATATGTGACGTTGCTGATACATTGGAATAAATCCCCAACAGACACAGAAGAGGCCGGGAAACGCTTATTTGAAGCACTGACGGTCACAAGAGAAAATGGAAAGATAAAGTTTATTCAGCCGCTTTATGAGCTGCAGGACGTAGGCACGGATGAGTTTGGTGTTTACGAAATGGTCATAGAGGCGGCTTTTGTATGCAGAAAGGAGAATGAAGATGCCAGAACCAGGTAAAAAAACAGGAGTATTTCCGTGCTATGAAAATCAGTTTCAGGTAGGAGATGCAAAAGAAGGAGCAACAGGAATTGCAGATATGGAAAGTTTTTCCGTATCGTTCGATAACGGAGTGGAAGAGTGGACACCCTTTGACACAGAGGGATGGATCCGGCGCCTGCTGACTGCAAAAGGGATTACGATCACAGTAACCGGTAAAAGAAATGTCAGTGATAAAGGAAATGATTTTGTGGCTGGAAAAGCATTCCTGAATGGAAGGGATGTGGAAGGCTATTTCGGCTGGATCTTTCCGGACGGAACAACCGTATCCTGGAATGAAGCGGTATTTAACGTGACAAATATCGGTGCAGGAGATTCTACTGCGGTTGGTCCTCTGGAATTTGATGTGATGAGCAATGGAAAACCAACGATCACTCCGCCATCGGATGTATCGCAGGCAATGATGAAAGCGTCCATGAAAAAGCTGGAACAGACCATGAAGGAGGGCAAATAAATGGAAAAGATTGTAGATATCACAGATAAATTATGCTTTGACGAGAATCCGGTGATGCAGATTGGTACTCTGGAAGTGGAAGTAAATGCAGATGCAGAAACTATGCTGCGGCTTATGGGAGCTTTTGGAAACAAAGGAGAACTTCAGGCAGTGGAAGAGGCTTTGAACCTGATCTTTAAGCCGAAGGACGTGGAGAAGATCTGCAACATCAAAAAAGGAAAGAAAAAGCTTTCTGCAAAATCCCTGATGGTGATTGTTCAGGAGGCCATGGCTCTTGTTATGGGAGAGGACGAAGAGGGAGAGCAGTGACCCGTACTACGATCTGACTGGTGACTTTGATTTGATCATAGCATCTTTCCAGTCGCAGTACGGGATTCGTTTATCCAAAGAACTTCCGTCCGGGATGAAATGGGGGGAATTCCGGGATCTGCTTGTTGGTCTCGGGCCCGATACGGCTCTCGGGCGGATTGTTTCCATAAGGGCAGAAGAGGACAAAGAGGTATTGAAGCATTTTACAAAGGAACAGAAGAGAATCCGGGATGAATGGCGGAACAGGCGTGCAAAGAAAACATCCATGGACGATATGATGCACATGCTGAACAGCCTTCTGGGGGCTTTTGTAAATATGGCAGGAGGTGTGAAAAATTGAGAAAAAGAAAGTGACATGTCCTTATTGCGGACATCCGCAGAAGATACAGTACACTGCGGATGCCGTATGCAGAGGAATATTCATCCGGTGCCAGGCTCGGCACTGTAAAAAAGAATTTGAGATAAAGATCAGTCAGGACAAGTAGTGCCTTGTGTCGATGTCCTTACAAAAAGAGGCAGGTGACACAAATGGCAGCTACAAGTGTAGGTGAGATCGGGCTGGACCTGGTCGTCAATCAGAATCAATTTCATAAGCAGATGTCCGGCGTGATGGGACTTGCGAAAAAGGCCGGGGTTACCATGGCGGCAGCATTTGGCGTGAAAAAGCTTGTGGATTTTGGAAAACAGTGCCTGGAGCTGGGATCGGATCTTCAGGAAGTACAGAATGTTGTAGATGTGACGTTTCCGTCTATGACAGCTCAGGTGGATAAATTTGCAAAATCGGCAGCAGCAAACTTTGGACTTTCAGAGAGCATGGCAAAAAAGTTCACAGGAACCTTCGGAGCTATGGCTAAGTCTTTCGGCTTTTCAGAACAGGCCGCCTATGATATGGGGTCTACTCTAACAGGACTGGCTGGCGATATCGCGTCCTTTTATAATATTTCTCAGGATGAGGCATACACAAAACTTAAATCTGTATTTACAGGAGAAACAGAATCCCTGAAGGAATTGGGTGTTGTCATGACCCAGACAGCTCTTGACAGCTATGCTCTGGCCAATGGCTTTGGTAAAACCACTCAGGCTATGTCAGAAGCGGAAAAAGTGGCTCTCAGGTATCAGTTTGTGCAGAGTCAGCTGTCGGCGGCGTCAGGGGATTTTGCACGTACTTCGGATTCCTGGGCGAACCAGGTGCGTATTCTAAAGCTGCAGCTTGACAGCCTAAAGGCAACCATTGGCCAGGGCCTGATCAATCTGTTTACGCCGATTATCAAGGTGGTAAACACGCTGATCGGGAAACTGGCAACTCTGGCAAATGCCTTTAAGGCTTTTACAGAGCTGATCACAGGCAAAAAGAGCGGAGGTTCTTCTGCAGGAAGCCAGATCGCAGATATGGGAACTGCGGCGGCAAATGCAAGTACCGGGATGGAAAGCGCCTCAGCAGCAGCTGACAATATGGCTTCTTCAAACAATGGTGTTGCGAAGTCGGCCAAGAAAGCTGCAAAAGAAATGCGGGCTCTGATGGGATTCGACCAGATCAATCGGCTGGATGATAGTTCAGAGGACAGCGGTTCTGATTCTTCGGGACCTTCAGGCGGAGGGAATGCAGGAACCGGCGGAAGCGCTGTGGATTTTGGCAGTCTTTCTCAGGGAGAGACGGTAATTGACAAGGTTGATAAAAGTGTATCGGCTTTGATCCAACGCTGCAAAGAGCTTGCGGATATTTTTAAGAAAGGATTTCAGATTGGGTTCGGGGATTCTGAAAGTAAGATCGCATCCATACAGAAAAGCCTTGAAAATATCCGTAAGACTTTAAATGAGATATTTACAGATCCTAAGCTGATTAAGGCAGCTAACCGGTGCGCGGATAAAATTGCGGAAGCGTTGGGAAAGATTGTAGGAGCAACGGCAAGAATCGGTCTGACGGCAGCAGATAACCTGATCGGCGGATTTGAAAAATATCTGAAGAAAAGCAAGACTTATATTCAAAAGAGGATAATCTCCCTGTTTGATGTATCCGGAGAGATTGCAGAGCTTTCCGGTGATTTTGCAGTAGCCTGTGCGGATATTTTTGATATATTTTCCGGTGAGGATGCCAAGGGAATTACAGCAGATATCATAGGAGTGTTTTCTGATGGATTCCTTGGCGTTCTTGACCTTGGAGGAAAATTCAGCAGAGACTTTCTGGATCTTGTTGTAATGCCCATAACCCAGAATACGGATAAGCTCAAGACTGCTCTTGAATCTGTACTGTCACAGGTGCGTGTTGTCTTTGATGCGGTTCATACATCGGTTGTGCAAACCTTTGAAAAACTGAACCAGGTATATGATGAGCATTTAAAACCGTTCTTTGATTCTTTAGCGAAAGGAATCTCTGAGATTGTCGGGACCATTACAGATGCATACAATCTTTATATTGCGCCGGTGCTGGATTATCTGGCAGAAAAATTCAGTACTGTGTGGGCGGAGCATGTGCAGCCTGCCCTTAATGGGATTGCTGATCTGCTGGGCAAGATTTTTGATAATCTGAAAGCTTTATGGGAAACGGCTCTGGTTCCTTTTGTAGAGTGGATTGTAAATACAATCATGCCGGTACTGGGACCGATCATTGCGGGGATCGGAGAGATCATTCTTGACCTTCTTGCTGTTGTTGGTGATGTGTTTAAAGGGATCTCTGATATTCTGGGAGGATTTCTGGACTTTTGTACAGGTGCGTTTACAGATGATTTCAGTCTGTGCTGGGAAGGGCTTGGACAGATCCTGGAGGGATTCCAGACAATTGCAGGCTCTGTATTTGACTTTCTGCAGAAATATATCTTTACACCATTTATGGATTTTATAAAAGGTGTATTCGCTACAGACTGGTCAAAGAGTTTTGGCATATTTGGACAGGTGCTCAATACATTTCTGGGTACAGTAAAACGTATCTGGGGAAATGTCAAAAAGGTATTTAGTGGCATTATAGATTTTATAACTGGCGTGTTTTCTGGAAACTGGGAACGGGCATGGAATGGAATCAAGGATATATTTGGAGGTGTTTTTGACAGTTTGATTTCTCTCGCAAAAACTCCTCTGAATGCAGTAATCGACATCATAAACAGCCTGATGGATAAACTAAATTCCGGGCTGTCTGCCATTGAAAGTGCATTTTCTTTCAGTTACGATTTTACAAATCCGTTTACTGGAACCAGACACTATGGACAATATGGTCTATCTCTTCCAAGAGTGCCCACCATTCCACATCTGGCCGAAGGCGGTTTCGTGAAAAGAAATTCCCCTCAACTGGCAATGATCGGAGATAATCGGCGTTACGGTGAAATTGTTGCTCCGGAAAATAAATTAAGAGAAATGGCAATGGAAGCAGTAAATGCAGTGGCAGGAACAAGGATTACCCGTGATGATTTTGAACAGATCATCAACCGTGCAGTCATGAGGATTCTTGCAGCTTTATCCGATATGGGATTTTACCTCGATGGAACACAGATTGCCAGAGCCAATAAAGCAGCGCAGGAGATTATGGATATTAGGTACAACACAGTGGGGATAGACTGATGGAAAAAAGAAAAATATTATGGTCAGGGAGTACGGTTCTCCCTGCACCAGTGAGTTTATCGGTAAATGATGAGATTATCTGGATCTCCGATGCCGGGCGGACACTGGCAGGGTACATGGTCGGCGATCCAGTGGCAGAGAAAAAAACAGTATCAATCAAATGGGGAGTGCTTACGGAACAGCAGGAAGTGTTGATAAAAAATACTTTAGTTCCAGGGTATTTCCCGTTTTCATTTCATGACGATGGTATAGATGTAACCATACAGTCGTACAGAGGGACTTTATCAAAAGAGCAGCTGGGATGGCTCAGTGATGGCATTTTTTATTATAAAAGCGTATCCGTAGATATTATACAGAGGTGATTAGATGATTCCTACAACGAATGCATATAAAGAGGCAATTAAAGACAACAGAATATTGCATAATCAGGTAAAGATCCTCTTTTCTGATGGAAGTACAAAAACGGTAGAGGATACTGACCTTTTCCAGTTCAGTATCACGGATGAAGTATCAAACAACGGAAGCTTTGACATAGGATCTGCAATCGCAAAGCAGCTTGTTATCAGAATTGACAATACAGACGGGTCATTGACAAAGAAGAGTTTTTCCGGGGCAGAGCTCCGGCCAAGATCCGGACTTGAAATCAATGGAAAAACAGAGTGGCTGGATAAAGGGGTTTTTCATGCGGAGCCGGGTAGGGATACGGGAGATATTATCACGGTATCTGCCTTTGATGAAATGATATCATTCGATCAGCCGTATACCAAGAGTAAATTGGAATATCCTGCAACCTTGCGGGAAATCCTTCAGGATGCCTGTAGCTGCTGTAATGTGAAACTGTCTCCGGATATTGCGGTATTTGACAATTCTGATTTTGTTGTAATTGCCAGACCGGATGATTCTTCTCTGACTTTCCGCCAGGTGGTTCAGTGGGTGGCGCAGATTGCCTGTAAATATGCCAGGATCAATAATGCGGGACAACTTACACTTCAGTGGTACCGGATGGAACTTCTGGATCAGGAAGCTTCTGACCTACAGGAAAATACCGATGTAGTAAAAATGAACACGTTAAAAAGTGGGGGCCTGATAGAAACAGACGATGTGGTCATTACAGGAATCCGTGTTACAGAAGAAAACAAAGACAGTGAAGCTTCCGGTACAGAGACTGTTTATCAATACGGTGAAGACGGGTATGTGCTGGAAGTCACAGGAAACCGTCTGATTCAAGGGGGAAAAGGTAATCAGGTTGCAGAATATCTGGGGAAAAAGCTGAACGGCCTGAGGTTCCGTCCGCTGAATGTTATTTGCCAAAGTGATCCGTCTGTGGAATCGGGAGATATCGGACTTGTAACGGACCGCAAGAATAATGTGTACAAAACAATCATCACAGGAACTCAGTACAATGGCGGTGGAACCCAGAGCTTTACCTGCAGTGCGGAATCGCCAGTAAGAAAAGCCCTGACACGATACAGCGAAGCCACAAGGCTGCATAAAGAATTTCTCAATGGATTATCTCAGAATAAAACAGAATGGGAAAAGGCAATAGAAGATCTGAAGGATGCCATGATTACAGGGAATGGATTATATCCATTTACAGAAACTCTGGAAGATGGAAGCATGGTCCTGTATTTTGGAGATAAGCCTACCCTGGAAGAATCTACAATCCTGATAAAGTTTAATGCCAAAGGATGGGCAATGTCCACCAACGGAGGAGAAAGCTGGAATATTGGCGCACTTGTAGATGGAGAGATGATTACAAAAATCCTGAATACCATTGGGCTGAATGCAGACTGGATCAATACAGGGGCGTTTGTAGTTAAGGATGCGCAGGGACAGGTGTTGTTTCGGGCAGATACAGACGCAGGGAGAGTTGACATTGTAGCAGATACATTTTCTTTAAAAGGAAAAACAATTGATGAGATTGCTCAGAATAAACTTAATACATTTATCAATAATGTGTATACTCCTGAAATAGAAGGCATCCAGGCGCAGGTAGATGGACAGGTTGAGACGTTTTATTATGACTACGAGCCTACCCTGCAGAATATTCCTGCGTCCCAGTGGATTACGGAAGCAGACCGTCAGAAGCATATGGGAGATTTGTTTTTCTGGAAGTCAAAAGGGTTTTCCTACCGTTTCCTGAAAGATGGTTATACGTGGAAGTGGCAGCTGGTAAAGGACACGGATGTGACAAAGGCGTTGGCGGATGCTGCTGACGCATTGGATACAGCTGATTCGAAACGTCGGGTTTTTGTATCTACTCCGCAGCCTCCTTATGAGATAGGTGATTTGTGGGTCCAGGGAAGTAATGGAGATATTATGCGCTGCCAGACTTCCAGGACATCTGGAAGCTATTCGTCTTATGACTGGGTAAAGGCCAGTAAATATACAGATGATACTGCTCTGAATACATTTATAAACGGAGAATTTAAGCAGCAGATAGAGGCGTTGGAGCAGCAGGCAGATAAAAAAGCAGAAACCTGGTATCAGTCAACGGATCCATCATACAGCTGGGGTACGTCTGAATTAAAAACAGAGCATATCGGAGATATGTGGTACAACACAGGAACACAAAGATATTACAGATGGAACGGAAGTTCCTGGGTAGAATTGACCATTCAGCCTCCGGGTTCTGTATTTGACAAAATAGACGGAAAGGCACAGATTTTTGTGTCACAGCCGAAACCTCCATATCATAAAGGAGATTTATGGATTACTTCCACACAGAATGGGCAGGCGGAAATCAAAATATGTATTTATGAAAGAGAAAGCGGCTATTACAGTTCCAGTGACTGGATTGATACAAAATATGTGGATATATCTGATGTTAATGGTGCGATCAATAAATACGATACCAGTCTTGGCCAGACAGAGGTATTTAATAAACTGACCAATGGAGGGCGAGATCAGGGAATCTTTATGAAAGATGGAATGCTGTGCATTAATGCAAATTATATATTGGCCGGAACTCTTGCCGGTAAATATATCAATGCAAAAGGCATCAGCGTGAAAAATATTTATAACCAGACCACGTTTTCTATTGACGACAGTGGAAATGTAAATATTAATGCCAGTACCTTTAGCCTGTCGGGAAATGCAGTTGCCACGGAATCTTATGTATCCAATAAAACAGCCCAGGCATTATCAGAAGCTAAGATCTACGCAGACCAGAAAACTGGAAATCTCCTGAAGGGAGCGGATCTCTCTACAGAGAGCTTAAATCAGTACTGGAATACCTCTGGATCCATCATGCAGGGACAGTCAGACCCGGACGGTGGAACAAAAGCTGTAAGATTGTATGGTACATCTGGGGATTGTTTTATATCTGCCAGGTACAGCAATAATAATCCGGTAAAAGCAAAGGGGCAGTACGAAATCCGTGTGTGGCTGAAATCAAACACATCACGCACGATAGTAGTCTCTCTTAACCGTGTAAGCTACAGCTGTGCATTAACCAGCACCTGGAAACAATTCCGGTTTATCGCACCGGTTACAACACCCAATACACAGGGGTACGAAAACTTTACAATTGGAGGATTTGCAAGCATCGGATCCGGAGCCTACGTCTACGTGTACAATCCTGAGGTGGTACACAGTTATTCACCGGCGGATATCCTTGCCATGCTTACCAACAATGGCGCCATGGATGGGATCTACATGTACAACAATCAGCTTTATGTCAAAGGCAAGTACATTGATGTGGATGATCTGAAGGCCCTGAATGCGACGATTGGCGGGTTTAACATTGGCAATGCATCCATTGCCAATGGATGTACAGGGCTGACATCAAAAACAAAAGGTGTATATATTGGTACAAACGGATTAAGATTTTATTCCAGTGATTCCAATGGACGGGAAAGCAGCTTCACTTTTAATACGTCTAATGGTTCTTTTGCTATTGTTGGGGCAGCTATCAAACTGGGAGATTCCAGACTTTCTTATGATGACGGAGCCTTGACGGTTAAGTATGGTCTGCATGTTTATGCGACCCGCAGCGGTGATTTTGGAGATGGATCCACAGGAGAAATTATTTTTAAAGGACTTCCGGCAACCAGTGGAGGAACACATCTTGTCCGGGAAAGCGGTACTGCGATCATTGCAGCGCTGTCCTCATCATCAAAACGATACAAAGACCATATTGCCATGCTAAAAGACACGGAAGCAGAGAAATTATTGGATATCCCGGTTGTGTGGTTTAAATACAAAGAGGGATATTTAATAAAGGGAGACCGCTTTGTAGACAAGCCTCTCCCGGGATTTTACGCAGAGGATGTTTACCGGGCGTTCCCGGAGTGCGCAATGGTCAATCCGGATACCTCTGTTGAGGACTGGAATTACCGTACCCTGATCCCGCCGATGTTAAAGCTGATCCAGAACCTATACAAAGAAATCAAAGAGTTAAAGGAGAATACAAAATGAATGCAAGACCTCTTGTTTTAGTAATCGAAGATGCCAAAAACGTGCTGATGAATACAGTGGTTAATGTAAAAGAACAGACAGGACTACCATCCTCCATACTGGACGGGATCATATCCGGGATTCTGGCAGATCTTCGGAAGGATGCCTGCAGTGAGATCTCCATGGCGGCTGCAAGAGAGCGGCAGGAGCTGCTAAAAGAACAGACAGAACAGAAAGAAGAAAATCAGGAAGAAAAAGCTCCGGAACAGGAGGGATGAAATGATCACAGCAATATTTAATCCAGACACCACCATGGCCAATGCTTACGGCCTGTGGCAGTATGATTACGGTCAGATACTCCGGATCCAGGGACTGCATCTTCCATCCATGGTGGAGATCCACTTTTCCATGCAGGAAACCGGCGGTATAGCCCCTATGCGTGTTGGCGTCACCAAGGATGGCGTGACGGATGTAGTGATCCCGGATTCCATGCTGGAAAATGACGGCGCCACATCTGACTATGATATCTTTGCTTTTGTTTATTTAACGGATGCTACATCCGGCCAGACAGAGTACAAGATCAAACTGCGGGTTAAGTCCCGCCCAGAACCAGAAGTCCCCGGCGGCGGAGAAGACCCGAATATCTTCCATGAGGCTGTCCAGGCAGTCAAGAAATCCGCAGACAGGGCAGCGGAATCCGAAAAACAGGCAGAGGGCTGGGCGCATGGCCGGGAAGATCTCCCGGAACGGGCACAGGACAATGCAAAGTATTATGCTGATCAGACGGCTGCGGATGCCAAAAAGACCGGGACAGACCGCAAGGAAGTGGAACGTTTGGTGGAATCAGTCTCCGGCATCGATGAGCAGGTGGTAAAAGTAGAGAACCTTACCAAACAGGCGCAGACGTCCGCTACCAATGCAGCCCTGTCAGAACAGGCTTCCAAGACCGCAGAGACCAACGCACAGAACGCTCAGGCGGGAGCGGAGACAGCAGAAGGAAATGCAGAACTGGCAGAACGTAAAGCCAAGGCATCCGAACAGGCAGTGGAGAAAGCGAAACAGCTGGTTACCCAGATGGGGCAGGAGGTGCTGGACAATAAAAACCATGTTGATCAGACCGCACAGGCATTTACCCTTACCGCCCAGCAGGCTGTTGCCGACGTAAACAATGCAGGGCAGCTGCAAACAGAGCGAGTGCAGAGTGTCGGGAATACTGCCGTAGAATCTGTTAAGACAGCGCAGGGAAAAGCTACACAAGCGGTAGAGACAGCCAAGGTCGAAGCGGTAGAAGCTGTCCAGACGGAAGGCACGACCCAGACCGGGAATGTATCCGCAGAGGGTGCAAAGCAGGTGCAGGCGGTACAGGATAAAGGTACAGAGGTCTTACAGAGCATTCCGGATGATTTTACAGCACAGATGGAATCCAAACTGGATAAGCAACAAGGCACCGAAAACGCTGGTAAAGCCCTTGTGGTCGGAGAGGATGGGAATGTAATACCGGGGAGACCGTATATGGAAGGAACAGGAGACACAGCTCCGGCAATTGTTTTGGATGTGTCAGGAGAGGTAATTATTGTAAACGATTCTTCTGATCGAGCATTCCGAGGAATGGAGATTTTTGGAAAATCCACACAAAACACTGCATCAGGAGAGGCATCACCGGATCATCCGGTAGAAATCGAATCCGCTGGTGCAAATGGAATGATAAAGGTAAATGTTTTTGGAGCAAACATTATAAATTTTCCGGAAGGTGAAGTTAAAAATAATGGAATAACCTACACGTCATCAAAAGGCGCCGTTAAAGTAAAAGGCAAAACAGAGAGCTCATCATCTCAAACAGATGTTAGTGCACTCATATGTGTGTTGCCGAAAAAATTAAAAGGAATTTTTTATTTAAGCGGAACATCTTCGAATGTCTTGGTAAATATTAAAATCACATCAATGGACGGAGCAGTAAAGTATTTTGGGAAAGGTAAATTTAATTTGGATGGATATGAAAAAGAAGCAAAAGTTTACATCAGAGTTGATCCAAATAAATCTGTCAACGAAACAGTATATCCCATGGTAAATGCAGGAGATACACCTTTGCCGTGGGAGCCATTCCAAAGCAAACCTGAATTGCAAATCTCAACCCCCGATGGTCTTCCTGGAATTCCAGTGACATCCAATGGAAACTACATAGATCCAAACGGTCGACATTGGGTATGCGATGAGCTTAATCCGGCACAGGGGGAACGGCTGAACAGACTGAAAAAAGCGTCTTTGGCAAATAGACAGTGGACGCAATCGACAAATCATAGGTTTTATGCATCGCTAAACGATGCGTCAAAAATAACGAGTTATTGCCTTGTTTTATGCAATTGTTACAAAGGGACAAGCGAAGGGCATCAGCTTACCAACAATAACCAGATTAGCCTTTATAAAGATAGTAATAATACATATCCAGATGAAAACTGGCTTTATATTAGAGACGATACTGTATCAACTCCGGAAGAAATGCAGCAAAAAATGAACCAGCTGAACGCAGAAATTATATACATTACTGCAAGCCCTACAAAAACCACTTTACCTCAGGAAGTAATGGAGGCTTATGGAAAGTTGCATAGCAACGATCCAGTCACTACCATAATGACTGATGCAGGTGCAGGGATGAAGGTAAAGTATATAGTTGATACAAAAAAATACATCGATCAAAAAATAGAGGCTGTCAACAGGGCTATTGTGACTACGCAGAAAGCCTTAATATAAGAAAGGAATGAAATATATGTACGAAATTTTTAAAAGTGTAATTACATCAAAATCGTATAATCTGGAACAAATGATTAAAAAAATTAATACCAGATGGGTAGAAGATACTCTTACCGAAGAACAGAGAGAAGAACTCATTGCGCTGGCTCAAACCAATGCAGACCCAAGCCAGTCAAACGCTCCACTCCAGAAGCAGATTGAAGAGATCTCCAAAAAACAGATTGCATTGGAAGATACAGTAGAAAAACTGAGTGCCACAGTGCAGAAAATCAAGGAAACTGTAGAAAGCGGCGGCACAGTCGTTCCAGACCCAGAACCACCGGTCACAGAAGAATATCCAGCATGGGAGCCGTACAATGGTATCCCACCAGTACCATATCAGGTCGGATCCAAAGTTACCCACAATGGCAAAAAGTGGGAATCCATGGTTCCGAACAATGTTTGGGAACCCGGTGTATTTGGGGTAGACCAGAACATCTGGAAAGAAGTAGTCTAAAGCAATATTCAACACACTTACAGGAGGGCCATATGTCAATCAGAGACAGACCGTAGAGGTCTTTTTAATACTTAAATTTGCGCCGGTGCAATGCCGAGAAAGGAAAAAAATATGATTATTACAGGAATGAAGCACTTTGAAAGCGTTTGTCAGAAGAAACTGGTGGAGTGGTACAACAAAAATAGACCAGAAACACCGATTGACTTAGGAGATGTATTTATTGTTTGGAACTGTAAGACGTTGCAGAATTACAAATGTCTGGCTTCTACTACGGTTTCTGGTGACGGAATATATGCAGAATACACTTTTAACGGAGACAAGCAGGAGCTCTATGAGGATGTTTATAAGAAGCTCACAAATACCTGCCACACGGAGGAATAAAGGAAGAACGCATGCAGCCTGAAATTGTAGTAGCCATCTGTTCCCTGATCGGAACTCTTGTGGGCAGCCTGGCCGGGATCATGACGGCAAATAAGCTTACCACCTATCGGTTGGAACAGCTGGAAGAAAAAGTAAAGAAACATAACAATCTGGTGGAAAGAATGGCGATTGTAGAACAGTCCACAAAGTCTGCCCACCATCGAATTGATGAAATTGTGGAAAGAGAGGAATAACTATGGATATGAATGTAGTAATGCAGTATTTGACTTATGGCATGGCACTTCTTGGAGTGCTGGCTTTTATGGTATCTGTTGTGGTGCAGGTGATTAAGGAAATGCCGTTTCTGGCAAAAGTTCCCACAAGCGCAGTGGCACTGATCACATCTATGATCCTGTGCCCGGTGGCTCTGGTTGTACTTTGTACATATTTTAAGATAACAATCACCTGGTACTATGTATTTGCGTCTTTCCTGGCTGCATTTATTGTATATCTTGTATCAACAGGAGGCTGGGAAAAAATCAAAGAGATCTGGGACAGGACAAAGTATAAGGATTCGGAGAGCGAGTGATCGTCCTCTTTTTGATTGGAGAAAAACCTATGATTGAAAAGAATATTGAGGTATTAAGAAAAATTCTGTACGCCGTAGAAACAGGAGGTCAGGTATACGGAAAACAGAGATATGATGCTTTTATCGGCGCCGGAGCTAATACCCCTAATGAAAAGGCAATTACTATCGGAGCTGGCCAGTGGTACGCAGGAGAGGCAAAGAGGCTCCTGCAGGAGATCCAAAGAGCGGATCCGGCCCAGTTTAAACGTCTGGATACTCAGGATATCGCAGATGATCTGCTGCATAAAAACTGGTCTAGGTACGCAATCTCTCCTACGTCTGCAAAAGCAAAGTGTATTATCAAGATCATCTCCTCGCCTGTTGGGATTAAATCTCAGGACAAGCTGATGGATACTCAGATCAGAGAGTACGCAGAGAGTATTACCAAAACCTACGGAGCTATGCCGGATACAGCTATGATGGAATGTATTAACATCATCCACCAGGGCGGAGCTGCAGCACTGAAAAGGATTCTGGCAAAGACGGCCAAACCTTACACATCTGAGCGGATCTACGCTGCCCTTTGCACAGATCCGGCAGATAAGAGTAATAACAACCAGGTAGGGGATTATACTACCCGTCAGAAAAAGGTGATTGAGATGGTCCGGACTTATGCGGTAGAGGAGGAAGCAAAAGTGAACTTATGGGATAAAACAAAAAAACTTTTGGATGATCAGGTTGGATATCTGGAAAAACGCAGCAATGCCAATCTGGACAGTAAAACCGGAAATGCAGGATATGGCAACTACACAAAGTATTCCCGGGATGTAAATAACTGGGGATTAATGGGATGCCAGGGACAGCCCTGGTGCGCTACATATCAGTTCTGGATTTGCGTTAAAACATCCGGGAAAGCAAAAGCACTTGAAATTATGGGAAATGGATTTTACAACTGCAATAGCGTTAAGGCTCATTCCAGAGCAAAAGGCACATGGCACAGTGCACCGAAGCTGGGAGCACTGGTTATCTTTCGGAATGGAACACATATTGGCCGGGTTATCCGGATTGCGAATGGCCGGATCTACACAAATGAGGGAAATACATCTTCCGGCGGCTTGAATAATGTAGAAGCAAACGGCGGCTGCGTGGCTGAGAAATCTTATACCATTGGAAACAGCCAGATTGACGGCTATGTTTGGGTTGATTACGGAGAGGCAGAGGATAAGCCGGAAAAACCGTGGAAAGCAACCGGAACGGCTACATCTACTGTAGATAATCTCTTTGTCAGAGCGGAGCCAAACGGAGAAGTAATTGGCGAGCTGATGAAAGGTAACAGGTTCGAGATTAACGGAATCAAGGACGGATTTTGGACACAGGTTAATGTTGCCGAAATCGGTGTAGGCTGGGTATGGACTGCGTACATCCAGAAAGACGGCGCGCAGACCGATGAGCCTCCGAAACAGGAGATCCCAAACAAACAGGATAAGACGCAAAGACTCTTTGTTGGAAAGGTTACAGCCTCTAAATTAAACGTCCGTACATGGGCTGGCACAGATTACCCAACGATTAAATCATATCCGCAGCTGTCTAAGGGAAACCTTGTAGACGTCATGAACTTTACTCAGAAAGACGATGATGGCAGTGAATGGTATTACATTCGGATTGCTGGTAAGTACTATGGCTTTGTGAGTGCTGAGTACATCCAGAAGCAGTAAATTAAATATTTTTTGTCCGACATCAAGCCCTGGGATATCCTGGGGCTTTTTTTATTGCGAAAAAAACGCTAAAAATAGCGCAAAGTACTTTACAATACGCTATTATTAGCGTATAATATAATTAAAGATAAGGAAAAAGGGGGGCAACAAAATGACAAAGAAAGAGGCAATCCAGAACATTATTGATAGAATCGAAGAAATTAAAGAGGAATGTGCATACGAATATATTGGAATCCGTATCCAGGAAAACGAATTCACAGAGGGTGAAATTCTTGACAATTCTTATGTATGGGTAGATGGAGAATGCACAGATGAAGAGCTGGATGGAACTTGCGCTATTAATCTTGATGACGCGAAGTTGACTTTAGTAAACGGATACTACGGAGAGCATGTGGCAGTTATAGCTGGTGATTACCAGGAATGGGGACAGGACGCAGGAGAAATTATAATCAGAGAAGCAACTGTGATTGAGGTGTTGGCATAATGAAAAGATACGAAGATTGCATAAGAAAAGATGGAATGTGTGGAGTGTGCTCCCTTGTAAATCGGGGAATGGACTGCCATAATAACAGAATAAATGGCATCCTCTATCAGAGGACAAGCCTGGAAATGTCACAGCGAGAACTTGCAGAGAAATCCAGAGTGAATCTCCGGCAGATCCAAAGATACGAGAACGCTACGAGTGACGTTGGAAATATGACGCTTAGAAATGCTCTTTCCATTGCGGATGCGCTGGAATGCGAGGTGCGGGACTTACTATGATTAATAATTTGGAAGGGATGAAATTCGGAGATTTAGAGGTTATTAAATGTCTTGATGAAGAAAAGAGTGGAAAATCTTTGTGGGAATGCCGTTGTGATTGTGGAAAAAAATGTATGGTATCATCAAGAGATCTGAAGTATGGAAGAAAAACAAGCTGTGGATGCCAGAAAGGGTTCCAGAGACATTTGGAAGGAAGAAAATTTGGGCACTTGACAGTGATCGAGGAAACCGGAGAAAAACAAAGAAACGTGAAAATGTGGCTTTGCCGTTGTGATTGTGGAAAAATGATAAAAGTCAGAACGGATTCGCTGACAAGCGGAAGGACAATAAGTTGTGGATGCTCAAAGTCGCAGCCTGATAAAATAAAATTAATGGTAGCTGGGTTAAAAATAACAGATCATACATCAACTGTATTTTTTAAAAACACAATAAGCAAAAACAATACAACCGGAATCAATGGAGTATCCAGGCTAAAATCTGGGAAATACAGAGCATATATCGGCTATAAAAACAAGACATATAGCTTGATTGAGGATTACGACATAGAGGTGGCACGGCTGGCCAGGATAGAAGCGGAAGAAGCTGTGAAAAACGGAAAGCTTGAGGAATGGCTCGGAGAATTTAGGAATGGAGAAAAACATGGAAGAAAAAAATAAAGTAACTAACCTAATCGAAGGAGCTTTGGAAGAAGAAGACTACAAATTTCGGATAAATTTTCTGATCGGAGGAATGATGTGCGAAGAGAGCAATGATACTCCGGAAAAAATTAAGAAAAATCAAGAATGGTTAAATGAAACTGTTGAATTCTGCAAAGCTTATACGGGAGACAAAAAGGAATACTTAGATCACATAAAAGAAAATATAGAGAAATTTCTTCCTGTTCTGGAAGAAGAACTTAAAATGTTTGAGAATGAAGAAATTTAAAAAAGTAGAGGATACATAGTCCTCTACTTTTTGAGCAGATATTAATTCGTGCCGAAAATGTGTTGTACTAAAGAGTTTATTTTACAGCTGTTTGCTGATAAGGTGGCTTAAATCTCGAAATACATTTAAATCAAAATCCCCGCCAAGATTGACTTGACGGGGTGAATATTGCATCAAATTCGTGTTGCATTTTGTGTTGCATAGTTGCATCATGTGTGATATAAAAGTATCAAATATAGAATATTGCCTGTTTCAAAAATGATGCAAAAAGCCTATAAAACCGCTATTTTTTGGAATTTATGTGTCATATATAAAATAGATGTATCATATATAAAATAGATTATAGACGGGTTCAAGTCCTGTTGCCCGCATAAAAACGCCTGATTCCAGGCGTTTTTTGTTAATTATTTTTGGAAATAATGAAATAGTGCATCATGGAGTATGCTCTGTGCAAGGATCAGAAAAAGGAGATGACTGGTGATGAACACACCATTTGGTAAAATTCTCGAGAAGAATATTTTCAAAAAAGTTTTTTCTGTTGTTATCTTATTAAGTTCAGTTGTCGGTGCGGTTATGAACAGCTATGCAGTCTGGACCCTGGGAGTCAGTACAGGGGTTTCCTGCATAATTGGCATAATTTATATAGTGATGGGGATTTCAGCTCTCATGCAGAATCAGATCATGGAAAAGTGGAGAAATAAGAAGCTTGAAATGCTCATGGGTATATATAGCTGCTTTTTTATATATGACTTTATGATTCTGCTTTTATGGTGGATTTTTTCTGCCCTGTTTATGGTTTCTGGAAAAGCGCAGGCCATGGGGGTATTTGTTCTGGATATTTTGGCCGTCATAATTGTGGCGCTTGGGTATCTTCATGCAAAAAAGATAAAATATACTGTTTATTCCATTCCTTTGGGATTGAGGGGAAATACCTGTCGGATTGCCATGATGAGTGACATTCATCTGGGTGTGTTTGTAGGAGAAAAGCATATTCAGAATATTGTGGATAAAGTGAACCGGCTGGAACCTGATCTGGTAGTTATATGCGGAGATATTATTGATGTAAATAATCACATTCTTGAGGATGATGAGGTTCTGGGCAGAATCAGCTCCCTGTTTTGTAAAATAAAGGCAAAAAAAGGCGTGTTTGCCGTACTGGGAAATCATGATCCAAAGGCAGATAATAAGAAATTTGCTGATTTTTTACGGGCTTCAAACATTCAGCTTCTGCATAATCAGGTGATTCAACTGGAAGACTTCTGCCTGGCAGGAAGAACCGATGCAAGTAATAATTGCAGAAGCTCAATGGAAAGTCTGGCAAAAGAAATAAATTCGAGCTTACCGGTTGTAGTTTTAGATCATAATCCCAGTGGTATTCCTGAAGCCGTTGAATTTGGGGCAGATCTGGTTCTCAGCGGTCATACCCATAAGGGACAGTTTTTTCCGGTAACATATTTTACAAAGCTGGCAAATGGAAAACATTATTTTTATGGACATGAGCAGTTTGGAAAAACGTATGCCATTATTTCTTCAGGAGCAGGCTTTTTTCAGCTTCCGGTGAGAATCGGAACAAGTAATGAAATTGTAGATATTCATATTTCATAATAAAGAAATATTGATGATTCAAAAAGTATGGAATTTATTTTATGAGTAAATTTGAAAAAGTGCATAAAATCATCACGAATTTGTTTTTATTTAATGCACATATAGAGCTTAATATTTCTTTTTTGTTCGTATATTATGGATTCTATTGTGCAAAATTCGATATTTGCACATTTATAGTTATATATCAGAGATCAGGGCGGTATTCACAGGAGTACCGCCCTGTAATTTTTTCAGAAAAAGATAAAAATATATTGACTTTTTTCAGAAGAGAGAGTATATAATAAATTATAAGTAGTAAGTAATAAGAAATATGAAGTAAGAGAGGTGAAGGATATGTTTAAAAAAGCTTTTTGGATTCCTTATGAGGACAGCGCAGAATATCCTACTATGGTAAAAGCCATGCAGGCAATATCAGAGTACTGTGAAAAGAACGGAGATTCCTGTACCTTTACCGGTGATGATGAGGTAGAGATCAATGGAAAAGTTTATGAGATCTGCCGGGGCTATGAAAATGGGAGCCGGGGTAACTACGGCATCAAATGTAAGGAAAAATAAAGGAGAAAAATATGGACGATTACACACTTGTACAGCAGTTTCTTCTTATAGGACTGGATGGAACGGACAGCAGACATAAATCGGTTGCCAAAAGTGCTGTTCTTCGCGCAGCTGCCGCGGGAAAACGGGCAGAGAGACTTCTTGCCTCCGGTGACTGTCAAAGCCCGGGTTTTGCTGACAAAATGGAAAAAGAAATGAAAATCGTAAAATCCCTGAAAACAGAAGTTTTGAATAAGGAGGCCGGAGAGGATATAGGGCTTCTGATATCCCGGGGAGCGCTGGACGAGGTTCCGGATCTTCTGGGCTGTGATATGTATTACGATACTGCAGGCGTGGATCTGATGGTGTACAGAAGTGATCAGGATATTTACCAAAAGGTGACAGAAGCCCTTCGGGCAGAACTTCTGGAAGAAGGAGAGCTGACCGATGATGGGATTCTGCTTCTGTGGATGATCCGTGAAAGTGGATTTATCCATGAGATCTTTTCGGCAAAAGAACAGGAAGAAATATCTCAGAAAATGGTGCGTATGGCAGCATCCGGTCAGTGGACAGGTGTGTTGTGGAATCAGGAATTTCATAAAGCCTTTGAAAGTTTGGGGACAGCCTTTTTAAGGAAAAAGAAAAAACTTTTTCAGAATCCTTATATGCAGGGGATAAATCTTACTTTTCCATTTCTGGAAAGGCGTCAGGCTGTGTTTGTTGATTTTGTTATTTTTGGAACTACAGTCAGTGACCGCAGAACGGCAATGATGAGTTTTTTATGCGAACACGGGCATTTTGTGGAAGAAGTAAAGAATGGAACAGAAACTCTTTTAAAAATTGACAATATATTTTACCGCATTGTCCCCAAAACTGTTTCATGCCAGGGAATTCCTATTCAGGGAGCGCTGCTTTCTCCTGTATACCGGTGAAGGGGGGCATATAAAATATGTCCAGACGGAGAACAATGGAAGTGATTCTTGCTTCAGACTATGTTTCCATAGGGGAGCTGGCGCGTCTGACCGGGTGCCGTTACAGTACCCTGAAGCATTATACTGAGGAGGGAATGCTGCCTTTTGAGCAGGAAGAAGAAAACCTGACAAGAAGGTACCGGAGAGAACAGAGCGTACAGCTTGTGGAATGGATACGGCAGCAGAGAAAAGACGGAAGGTCTGTTCCGGAAATCAAAGAGCTTCTTGCAAAAAATCAGCAGACCTGTTCAGAGCAGGAATAAGAATATTGCGGGACAAGCAACTGCCGGACATAAAAGTATGGGGACAAAAGTAAGACTGACTTTTGTCCCCGTAGTGATATCAGAGGTAACGGATTTCGGCAGAGAGGCCTCCGTCCTCGTCTGCTTCTACAACAGCATAGCTGGGCTTATGTCCGTTTTGTCTTGGAAAAGTAAGACTTCCCGGATTTAATACCATGATGCCGTCTTCTTCGTCAATAACTGGTTTATGTGTGTGACCGAAGAATACACAGTCACAGTTTCTGGATTTGGCCTCATCAATTAGACGGGAAAGATCCAGAGAAACGCCGTAAAAATGTCCGTGGGTTACAAGGATCCGGTGTTTGAATACAGTGATTTCGTCCTCTTTTGGAAGGTCGGAGAAGAAATCATTGTTTCCGGCAATAATTGTACAGGGACATTCGGCAAGGGCTTCAATGTAGAACTCGCGCCCTTCCACGTCTCCGCAGTGGAACAGCATATCAAAAGGCTGCTCTCTCAGAACCGCAGTTTCCAGATTGGCGTCTCTTCCATGAGTGTCACTGACAATAAGGAGTTTCATTGAAGCTCGTCCCTGATAGCCCTCAGAGCCTTCCCTCTGTGGCTGATTTTATTTTTTTCCTCCATGGAAAGCTCTGCAGAAGAACATCCGTATTCCGGAAGATAAAAAATGGGGTCATAGCCAAATCCGTTTTCACCTTTTTCCTCGTAGCCGATCCTGCCTTCCATAGCAGCTCTGACTGTCCGAACAGTCCCGTCCGGGAAAGCGGCTGCAATGGCACACACAAAGCGGGCAGTTCTCTTTTCATCAGGAACTCCGTCCAGCCGCTCAATAAGATTTGCATTTTTAATATGATAGGAAGTATCTTCACCCATGTAGCGGGCAGAATAGATACCCGGTTCTTTATTCAGATAATCGATTTCCAGACCGGAGTCATCAGCAAGTACAATCTCTCCAGTAAGGTCACGGATAGCCGTTGCCTTGATGACTGCATTTTCTTCAAAAGAATTTCCGTTTTCTTCAATATCAGCTGTGATTCCGGCATCCTTCAGGGAAAGAAGCTGGATATCCAGATCACCGAGAATTTCGCGGATCTCCTTCATTTTTCCTTCATTGCCGGTGGCAAAAATTACTTTTTTCATTTGTTTGCATTCCTCCTTGGCGGTTTTGGACCCAGAAACTGATAGTAGTAGGTTTTTAACATTCCATTGTATATTTTGCGGTTCTTGTCCGCTTTTTTCCCAATATCATTTTCAGCTCTGTCATAGGACGTGATCAGGTACATGGACCATTTATCCAGACGGTTGAAGCTTTCTCCGATTTCCCGGTAAAGCTGCGGAAGAGCCGCTTTTTCTTCCAGACGCTCTCCATATGGAGGATTTGTGATCAGGAAGCCGTATGGTTTTGGGTGGCTGAGATCCTTAACTGCTCTCTGCTGAAAATGGATCAGCCTGTCCACGCCTGCCATTTTGGCATTGGAACGGGCTGCCTTCAGCGCTTCTGCGTCGATATCATAGCCCTGGATATCCGTTTCAATATGAAGGTTGATCCGGTCGTTTGCTTCTTCTATGGCGTCATACCAGCATTTTCGAGGAACAATATGCTTCCAGTCTTCAGAAAGGAAGGAGCGGTTCATGCCGGGAGCCATATCAGCGGCGATCATGGCTGCCTCAATAGGAAAGGTTCCGCTTCCGCAGAAAGGATCTACAAGGATCCGGTCTTTATTCCATGGGGTAAGCATAATAAGGGCTGATGCCAGAGTTTCAGTGATCGGAGCTTTTACAGTCATCTGACGGTAGCCGCGTTTATGGAGGGATACTCCTGAGGTGTCAATGCCCACAGTGGCCACATCCTTCATAAAAGATACACGGATGGGAAAGCTTGCGCCGTCTTCCGGAAACCAGGAAATACCGTAAACGCCTTTCAGACGTTCTACAATTGCTTTTTTCATAATGGACTGGATATCAGAAGGGCTGAAAAGCGCGCTCTTTACGGAGTTGGCCTTGGCAACCCAGAATTTTCCATCCTGAGGAATGTAGTTTTCCCAGGGAATTGCCTTTGTTTTTTCAAAAAGCTCGTCAAAGGTCACCGCCTTAAATTCTCCTGCTTTCAGAAGAATACGCTCTGTGGTGCGGAGAAATACATTTGCCTGTGCGATTCCCGCAGCATCAGCCAGAAAAGTTACTTTTCCATCCTCCACTTTGCTGATCTCATAGCCGAGATCAAGAATTTCCCGTTTCAGGACAGCCTCCATTCCAAAATGACAGGGAGCGATCAGTTCCATATATTTCATGGCAGCCTCATTTCTCTGACAGTGTTTCCGTCAAAATCTTTAATAGTAAATATACTGTTTTCCAGAACTGCGTAGGTTGCAGGATTTCCCTCCTTGGGAATGGAAACAGAGCCTGGATTTAAAAGGATATATCCATCCATCTGCTGAGCCTTTAACACATGAGTATGTCCGTGGATCAGAATGTCTCCTTCCTGGAGAGGGGGAAGATTGTCCTGGTTATAAATATGTCCGTGAGTAGCGTAAAAGGTTCTTCCGTCTACAGAAAGAATACAGTAGTCAGCCATTACCGGAAATTCCAGAACCATCTGGTCAACCTCGGCCTCGCAGTTTCCGCGGACAGCGTAAATTTTGTTTTTATGTTCATTGAGAAGAGCAATGACTTCTTTGGGAGCATATTCTTTTGGAAGATCATTTCTGGGTCCGTGATAGAGCAGATCGCCCAGAAGAACCAGACGTTCTGCCTGCTCTTCACGGAACGCATCCAAAAGCTTCCGGCAGTAATATGCGGAGCCATGTATATCTGATGCAAATAAGTATTTCATTCAGGTATTCTCCTTATAATAGGTGTTTTGTATAAAATCCGTTCTGTTTTTACAGAACAGGATTTTTCTCTTTTACATTATCACGGTTATCCGGAAATTACAAGATTTCTTCCTCGATAAGCTTCAAAACCGCCGATCACAGACCGGGTTTTGTACCCTTTTTTTACAAAAAGCCTGGCGGCGGCCATACTTGAGCCGCCCCGCTGGCAGTAAAAGATCAGAAGCTTTTCCCGGGGAAGCTCCCGGCACTGTTCAATCTGGCTGTAAGGATAGTTTACCGCGCCGCGGATATGACTTTTCTGATAAAGGGCCGCATCGCGGACGTCTATGATGAGAGCGTCGGAACGGCCTGCATAATAATCCAGCATTTTGGCGGAAATGGTTTCAATGGGAAACATTTGAGCTTTCCTTTTTTATTTATCATATGCAGAAAAGAGGACGGAGAAACAGATCGGAAGACAGGACAGGGCGGATGCGGCAGCCGCCTGCATCCGCCCTGTCCATACGATTCTGTAAGAAGGGAGAAACGTTTGTTTTTTGCTGATTTTTTTCTTTAGTATCTGTCAGAGTAATTGTTCTGTTCTCTGTCGTAAGCGTTTGTAGTTTTGTTTTTAGAGCTGTTTCTGGAAGCGTTTTTGGAACTGTTTTTTCCGCAGTTCTGTGCGCTTTTATCAGAAGCTTTGTCTGTGTTGCTGTTCATGTTTTTGTTTTCTGTTTCATAATTTTTTGTCATTTTCATTTTCCTCCTGGTGTAATGTGTTGAATAGCTGCTGTTTACTATCCCGCAGGGTATTTTGGTATCTGTGCCAAAACCCTGAGACATACAGGGCAAAATGCTTCCTGTCACCTAAGGCGATTTGGAATGCATTTTGTCAACTTGCTTATTACACTGTCTATTATGTCAAAAAGTTGTAATAATATTCATGAAATCATATTGCTTTTTTTTCCAGTTTATATTATAATCTAATCTGTAAAAAGAATTTACCCTTCAAAAATTTTTTTTACATAACCCCTTATTTAATTATTTATACTCCCCTCGAAACACCCGGTAGCTCCCCTACCGGGTGTTTCTCTGTAAAAAAGAAAAAGAAGGCCTGGAAAGCCCGGAAAAAGCGGACTAAGGGTCTGAAAAAAGAAATTGTGCAGGACAGACATTCCGCTTAAAAATGCTGTCAAACACAAATACAACAGAAGTTATATGGGAATGTGATCAGGATTTTTGTAAAGGGTTGTAGTTTCAATAGCAGGAAGGAGACTATGTGTATGAAAAAGATGAAAAATGTAACTGCAGTAGTTTTGACCTGTGTTCTGGCACTGGGAAACGGGGAGATCCTGTGGGCGGCAGAAGACAGGGCGGAGGCTCAGCAGCAGAAGGAGGAAGACGCCGGAAGTATCGTATCCCGGCTGACCGGACTTTCCTATATTGGCGGACAGCGTCTGGAGACGCCGCTGGTCATGCAGGATGAGATAATGAAACTTCAGAATGTTCAGGAGGAAGGAATTCTCGGATGTCTGAAATGGGATTTTGATAATGATAACAGTGATGAAATTCTGGCAGTTACTTATGAGCCAAGTGAAACTTTTGGGCCGGAAAATAAATGTGTCAGGATATCCATGTATGAATTAAATGTGGATACCTGGATGGTTTCCGATATGTTTGAGCTGGGAGAATATGATCTGGAAGGAAGGTTTCAGGATCTGGCGGCAATGTCTGATACGAATTCCACTGCCTATGAGGGAAATATTTTTTTGAGAAGGGTAAACGGACAGTATCAGTTCTTTTATGAGTACAGCGCATCTCCCAAATATCTGGTCACAGGGTTTGAGTGGTATTTAAGAGGATATACCTATGACGGATCAGCCTTCTCAGTTATGGAAAGTACTCAGGATATGGAATATGCGGCATCGGGAATGGAAATAGAAGCTTTATTTGCTTTAGATCCAACACCGCTGCAGGGACTGGATTACGGACAGTATACGATCGATATGATAGAGCAGTATAAAGCCTTGGGATTCCAGGCTCAACGTATAGGTATAGGTACGGAAAATTTTATTGTTTATTCAACAGTCAGCCAGGATCCCCGCTGTTATTCGATTGTGCGGTTAGTGCGCGGAGACAGTATGGAAGAGGGGCAGTCAGCAGGTCAGTTTGTATATGACAGATTAAAATCGGAAAGATATCTGGAGGGCTTCTGGATGGATATTGAAGATCATACCTCGTCCATCCGGGAGATTGTAGATCAGACACATACAGAAGAGGAAAGCGCTGGTTCAGATACGGTATCTGTGGCAGGTTCCTATGAGGAGTTTTTAAAAACAAATCATGTGGGAGATTATTATGCCATAGTGGATGCCGGAGAAAATCAGGAATCCATATTAGTGGCAGTAACAGGTTTTTCCGAAATGGATGAGGACATTTATACACCGGAGTTGGGATATGATATTGTTCTTTACGGAAACAACGGAGGAACTGTCCGTCAGATCGGGGAGCCGCTGCATCTGAGCGAGTCCGCAGGTCCATGGTATTTTTGCGAAAATAAGCTTATCTGCAATGGCAGAAGAGGCGGATATTATACGGTGGATATTGCTGGGGATTCCTACACACGAAATTTTCACCAGGAGGGAAGCAGCTCTGACTGGGTTCCCCTGTCTCTTCGAAAAAACAGAGGAGGGACAGGCGCACAGACTCAGCCGTCTCCGGAGAATAACGCGGCATCAGGAGAATACATACTGCCAACCAGCAACAGCGAATATCTTACAGAAGAAACACTGAGGGGCAAGGCTCTTACAAAAGAACAGCTGGGGCTGGCGAGAAATGAAATTTTTGCCAGACATGGAAGGATGTTTGATACGGCAGAAATACAGCAGTATTTTGATTCCAGATCCTGGTATGTTCCAAAGTATGCGCCGGCAGAGTTTGACGCAATGGGAGACGGTATTTTTAACGAATATGAAAAATACAATATGGAGTCAATTAAGGCTCTTGAGGACAAGCTTGGCTGACGGCTCAGCCTGCGGATCTTCCTTTTGTTTACGGCGATCTGGTCAAAATGCTGTGTGAACAGCGGCCAGCCTGTTTCGATGAATATCTCAGCCGGTAATTTTTTGGTGAAAACAGTCCGGGAAGATGTTATAATTCATTAGGAAAGTATCAGATTCAGAGTTGACAAAAAGAGCAGTTCTGCA
>ERZ894183.251-NODE-251-length-49295-cov-7.530829_pt1 | contig 49295 bp, 49 predicted proteins | sample MGYA00380279_ERZ894183 | MGnify/ENA primary metagenome ERZ894183 (study PRJEB32331, sample SAMN06328422) | human gut metagenome | biome: human gut microbiome; feature: stool | host: Homo sapiens | collected 2013-06-26 ... | reverse complement strand
TGTAAAAAAAGCGCTGGTCGTTTCGATGACTCCGCTCTACCTTGCCGTTGTGCCATGGCGTTCTGGGTGAGATCAGCTTGTGCTGCACATCGTGAACTTTAATCACTTTTTCTGTTTAAAAGTTCTATCAGCTCCTGTTCCCTTTCTGCGGGGCTGCACCCGTTTTTTCAATATAGCACAACGTTATTTTCCGTGCAGTGTTTTTTCAAAAGAAAAAAGTGTAGGTTTAACAATTTCGTAAAAAACGCATAACACAAAAAGCGAAAAGTACCACTATACTGATAATCGAAAAGAAAAGATGAATACAAAGAGGTGGTTCCCTTGGAACATAAAGTGAACACGATAAACGTGAAAACATGCAGCTTTTAAGACGAAAACATCACAACAAAGAGGAGAATGACTTATGTTTGACATGAGACCGTATCGTAATAATAATGATAGAAGAAACAACCTGAGTGCTTACAACCCGTTCCGTGAAATGGACGCGTTTGAGCGTAATTTCTTTAACGATCCGTTCGGCAGCTGGTTCGACCACAGCGCGCTCGCATCGTTCAAGACCGACATCAAGGACAACGGCGACAGCTACACGCTGGAGGCCGACCTGCCGGGCTTTGACAAGAAGGACATCCATCTCGATGTCAACGGCGACACGCTGACCATTCACGCCGAACGCAAGGCAGAGCAGGAAGAAAAGGACGACAAGAATAACTACGTCCGCTGCGAGCGCTCCTTTGGCTCGTACAGCCGTCAGTTTGACCTGAGCAGCGTAGACGCCGACCACATGAAGGCGACCTACGACAACGGCGTTTTGAAGCTTGAAATGCCGAAGAAGGCCCTGCCGGACAGCGCGCGCCACATTGAAATTGAATAAGCCTACCGTCCTTTGACGCAGAATAATATAGAATGAAACGGGGAGTCGTGCATGTACCTTGCGCGGCTCCCCGTTTCTGTTTTATTTCAGCGTTTCCACGGCGGATTTCTCCACCGGCAGTGTTGCCTTATAGCGCTCCAGGAACTTCTCAAAGCCCTGCATGTCGGTTTCATCGGGCTCCGCGGTCTCGCTCTTTGCCTCGGCGAAAATGTTCTTATCGAGGTAATCCTCCAGCGTTTCACCGTCCTCTGCGTTTACAAGGTAAGAAGCCAGCAGCGCCATGCCCCACGGGCCGCCCTCGCCCGCCGTTTCCATCACGGAGACCGGCGTATGCAGCGCACCTGCCATCAGCTTCTGGCCCACGCCCTTCGCCTTGAAGAACCCGCCGTGGCCAAGCAGCGAATCAACCTCCGCGTGCTCCTTTTCGATCAGAATATCCATGCCGATTTTCAATGTCGCCATTGCGGAGTAAAGCTGCGTGCGCGCAAAGTTCTGGAACGTAAACGCGCTGTCCGGCAGGCGCATAAACAGCGGTCTGCCCTCCTCCATGCCGGTGATCGGCTCGCCGGAGAAGTAGTTGCATGAAACGAGCCCGCCGCAATCGGCATCGCCCTTTAAAGCCTCAAAGAACATCGTATCAAGCGCCTGCGGCATGGAGCACTTCGCGCCGATGAGCTCCGCAAACGACTTAAACAACCCCGCCCACGCGTTGATGTCGGACGTGCAGTTGTTGCAATGCACCATCGCAACGGGCTTGCCGGTCGGCGTCGTCACCATGTCGATCTCCGTGTGTACTTTAGAAAGTGCCTTTTCGAGCACGATCATCGCAAAAACAGACGTGCCTGCGGAGATATTGCCCGTGCGCACACGGACACTGTTCGTTGCCGTCATGCCCGTGCCGGCGTCACCTTCCGGCGGGCACAGCGGCGCACCGGGCTTTAAGGTGCCGGTGGGGTCAAGCAAAAGCGCACCCGCGTCGGTCAGCTCGCCCGCGTCCTCGCCCGCAAGGCGAATCTGCGGCAGAATGTCGCGCAGCCGCCACGGCAGGTTGTGCTCCTTGTGCAGAATATCAAACGTGTCCATCATGCCGGAATCGTATACGTTGTGCTCGCTGTCAATGGGGAACATGCCGGAGGCATCGCCAATGCCGAGCACCTTCTCACCCGTCAGCTTCCAGTGCACATAGCCCGCAAGCGTCGTGATGAACGCAATGTCCTTCACATGCGGCTCGTTGTTTAAAATCGCCTGATGCAGATGCGCAATGCTCCAGCGCTGCGGAATGTTGAAGCCAAAGCGCGACGTAAGGTCGGCGGCGGCCTCCTCCGTCATGGTATTGCGCCATGTGCGGAACGGCACAAGCAGCTCGCCCTCGCGGTCAAACGCCAAATAGCCGTGCATCATCGCGGAAAATCCCAGCGCCTTCAAATGCGTAATCTTCTCGCCGTATTTCTCCTCTACCGATGCCGCAAGGTTCTTGTAGCTCTCCTGAATGCCGTGCCAAACGTCGTCCATGTGGTACGTCCACACACCTTGCTCCAAGCGGTTTTCCCAGTCATAGCTGCCGGAAGCCAGCACCTCGCCGTGCGGCCCGATGAGCACCGCCTTAATGCGCGTAGAGCCAAGCTCCAAGCCGAATACCGCTTCGCCCCCGCGGATCAGCGCGGCAGTCTCGTTGCGTTCCATATATACCCATCCTTTCACGGCAAACCCGCCGTTTGTGTGATTTTCTCATTCCGTCACTCGTATCACTTGTACGAACAACTCTATATAATCATACCGAAAATCATCGCATTTTTCAAGAGAAAACTTTGCCGAAATTCCTCTGCGGAATTTGTATCGTGTGTGAAACCGTTTGCTTCAAAACAAAAAATGTCCCAAAACGAACTTCCTGTCCGTGCTAAAATGATATGACCCAAAAAAAGAAGAGAAGTTAACCTCAAAGTGGTATAGCAGAATCACCACAAACCACCAAAACGCCACAAAGAGGTAACTTCTCTTGAACAGAATAACACAAGAAGCATATAAGCGTCAAGCTGTAGTGAAAACAGCACAATAACTGCCTGAAAGGCGCAGCAAGACGGGACGGAAAGCATTTCTATCAGTGGACAGCCATAGACGAATGCACCAGAATACGATTTATTTACGGGTTTGAGGAGTATACACCGGAAAACTCGGTAAAGTTCTTCAAAATGCTTCAAAAAATATTTCCGTTCAAGATTCAGACAATCCAGACGGATAACGGAACTGAGTTTACATACAAGTACATCAGCGGTACAGAACTCTGTCCGTTTGACATCGCTTTGAAGAACGCCAGCGTGCAGCACAAGCTGATCCCACCCAGAACGCCTTGGCACAACGGCAAGGTAGAGCGGAGTCATCGAAACGACCAGCGCTTTTTTTACAACTGGGAAAAGTTTGCAAGTGTAGAAGATCTAAACCGAAAGCTCAAAGATCATTTGCACTGGAGCAACAGAAAACCCATGCGCACGCTGGGCGGCAAAAGCCCTCTTGATCTCCTCCGTGAAATTCTTTCTAACGCCTGATTCTTTTCTATTCCTCTTTTCTTTACCTTCTGTGGGTCATATCTATTTACAACGCAGACAGAAAAAGTGATTAAAGTTCACAATTTATTGACAGTGTGCTCGGCGGTTTCTATACTGAAAGCAATATAAAAATGATTTGCGGGAGGTGCACTATGAAGAAGCACGACTTTGGCGCGTGGTTTCTTCTGTGTGAACTCCTGTTTCTTTTTGCACCGGGTGTTTCGGCCATGGCAGAAGAGACGGAGCCGCTGTTCGCATTCGCAGCACAGGCAGAAGAGGTGCGTCCCGGCGGATCGTTCGCCGTGACCTGCACGCCGGCGCGCGGGGACATCGGCGCGTTCGTGCTGTTTGCGGATTTTGACGCGGAAGTCATAGTCAACGCGAAGGCTGAGTTGCCGGAAAGTGTGAAATCGCGCCACGTGTATACCTCGCAGCAGGACGGACGTTTTGCGCTCGTTTACACGGCGAAGGACGGCGGCGTACTCACGGAGCCGTTCACGCTGGTGTTCCGCACGGAGCGCGATGCGGAGTTTGATGCGGTGACGGTCAGCTTTTCCGTGACCGATGCGGCGAACGCTGTGGGGCAAGAACTAATAGATACGGTGCAGACGACGGAAAAGACATTCACTTACGTGAAAGAGCCGGAGATCGGCGCGGCACTGCTTTCGCTCATCCCGCCGACGGGCACGCTTTCCCCGGGCTTTGACCCGGAGAGGTTCCAATATTCGCTCTCGGTGCCGTTTTCCGTCACGTCACTCGTTTTCGACGCCCAGCCGGCAGAGGGCTGCGCTGTGCGCGTGAACCGCAAAAATCTCGGCGCGGGCGGCAGCACGGTCGATTTTGAATTCACCGTTACGTCCGAAAGTGGCGAAACGGCAGTGTACACCGTGGCCGTCACGCGTGAGACAAAACCCGTGACGGCGGTGGCAGGAAAGACGGGCACGTCGTCCGCCGCAAAGGGAAAAGACGCGGCAAGCAGTGAAAAGCCTGCGGAAAGTGAAGCCGCCGAAGCCAGTGTAGAAGAAGCACCGGCCGAAACAACCGTTGTGACAGGAGAAGCGCGCGGCGCGGATCTGACCCGGACGGAAGCGGAGAAAAACGCCCGTGCGGCACAGACAGACCGTCTTGTTACGGCTGCCATCGTGCTGCTTGCGGTGGCGTTTGGCTTTATGCTCGCCGTTTTGTGGCAGCGTGTTTCCGAAAAGAAGGGGGAAAAGTCCGGTCCGCGCCACGGCGCATGATGCACACGCTGCGCTCCGTTTTCATACTATGAACTGCGAGCTTGTCTTGCAAGTATAGTTTGAAAGGAGACACAGCACATGGCAGATGAAAACACCATGCTGCGCGGCTGCCGCACCACCTGTACGCCGCTGCCCGAGGACCCTGTGCCCGGCATGGCCTACGTGCCGTTTCAGCAGTGGAGCGAAACCTATGAGCCGGCGCGCGCGTTCGATGACGGCACACTGTTCCCGGTTTTGAATAAACCGTTTTACGGAAGGCGGGGTGAGCCGCGGTGAACGAACAGCAGCGTTTAAGGCGGCACATTTCCGCCGTGCAGTTCGCGATGTGGGAGCTGCATTTGTATCTTGATTCGCATCCGTATTGCAAAGAGGCGGCGAAAAAACTTGCTGCTTACCGCGAGGAATACGATAAGCTTACGGTCGAGTACGAAAAAGCGTACGGCCCCTTAAACGAGACTTCGCGCTCAACGAGCCGCTGGGCGTGGATCAGCGACCCGTGGCCGTGGGAAACGGAGGCGAACGAGTAATGTGGATTTATGAGAAGAAGCTGCAGTACCCTGTACGCATCAAAAACCCGAACCCCGCGCTCGCAAAGCTCATCATAAGCCAATACGGCGGCCCTCACGGAGAATTAGGCGCTTCCCTGCGCTACCTCAGCCAGCGCTACTCCATGCCCTACCCGGAGCTTCGGGCGATATTGACGGATATCGGTATCTCTGTTTCAGAAATGCCGCTTTTGGGGTCTAAAACGCCTTTTGAGGCCTTTGCGACGGCGTAACTCCACTTAATCGGGAGCAAATTCAGGTAAACATCGACGGTATCCTTACTTTGAACCACCATTTTGTCTAAAATCTGTGAATAAAACGCATCTTCATATTCTACACCGCTGACGATCTCATGAATGGCAGCGGTGATTTCTTTCATCACGCTTTCCTGCTGATCGGCGAGGAGGTGCTGCTGGTCTATGCCGCTGATCGTATCTTGCAGTTCGGAAATCTCCTTATCGCAAGCTTCGCGTTTCGTGATGAATTCCTGCTTGGTGATCGCGCCGGATATGCACAGGTCAATTAGCTGCGTGCGCTTATCTTCGACGGATTGAATTTGCTCTTTGAGCTTTTCAATATGCGAATAGTTGGTGTTTACGGAAAGCACGGATTGAATGACCGAAAGCAAATTAGCGGTGATCTTCTTTTCCTCTAATTGCAGACTGCGGGTCACGAGGTACATGATATGAACGGCATCTTCATTGCGGATGCTTGGATTTGAGCAGCCAAGCGGATTTCCGGCTTTATCGGTGTGCGGGCTGCCTTGTGTAGCGGACTTGTAGCATCGCCATGCTTTGTAGCGGGTTCCGTTATTTCGATTTTTATATCTTGCCACATAGCTGGAGCCGCAGCAGCCGCACTTGATTTTGCCGGAGAACGGATAACGGTTGCTGTGCTTGGCTTTGCCTTCCTGTGTTAGAGATTTTTCATCTAAAATGCGGTTGGCTTTCTCGAAAAGCTCTCGGGAAACGATGGGTTCGTGGTGGTTTTTGATGATGACAAATTCTTCTTCGCCACGGTTATATTTCTTTTCGTGAGAGAGAAAATCCGGCGTGAAAGTTTTCTTTTGCACGAGGTCGCCGCAATACTTTTCGTTGCGGATCACGCGCAAAATGACGGTGTTGCTCCACTCTTTGACGCGCATAGGCGTGATGCCGGCTTCGCGAAGTTCGCGTGCGATGACGTGTGTGCCCTTGTTTTCGTTTGCAAACTTATGGAAGATAAGCCGCACGATTTTGGCGCCTTCCTCATTGATGGTCATTTTGCCGTCTTTAACATCGTAGCCCAACATACTTCTGCCGAACACAACGCCTTGCTCCATCTGGCGTTTTTGCCCCCATTTCACACGTTCGGACGTCTTACGGCTTTCTTCCTGCGCAATAGAGGACATAATCGCCAAGCGAAGCTCTGCATCGCCGTCTAAGGTATTGATGTTGTCGTTCATAAAAATCACGCCGACGCCGTGCTTTTTGAGGTCACGCGTGTAATAGATGCTGTCGAGCGTATTTCTTGCGAAACGGGAAATCTCTTTTGTGATGATCAAATCGAAATCGCCCTCTTTGGCGCAGGCAATCATGCGCTTGAATTCACTGCGCTTTTTGGTGTTGGTGCCGGAGATGCCTTCGTCCGCGAAAATCTCGTAAAGCTCCCAATCGGGGTTGCGCTCAATATACTGTCTGAAATACCGCTGCTGGCTCTCAAAGGAATTTGCCTGATCTTCGTGGTCGGTGGAAACGCGGCAATAGGCAGCCACACGCTTTCGCACATCGACTATTTTTCGCTCTTGATTCATGCGTTCATATCGGTTCATATAAGTCCTCCTTTTACAATGAATGTTTCTGTTTTATGGTATTACGGATTTGATTTTTGCTTTCTCTTTTTTCCAATTCGGCTAAACACTCTTGGTGTTGAGCGGGTGTCAGCAGATTTCGCTGCTTTAGGGAGAGAAGGATGCCTTTCTGCAAGTTCAGAAAGAAAGCGGCATGCTCCTTTTCATTCAATTTTGGAAGCGGTTCACCGATATAGATAAATTCTCTGTGCGCCAAATTACCACCTCGTGGTGCAAGTATATGGGAGCTTACTTGTACCGGATAACAAATAAAAACAAAGTTTTTATGTTTTCAGCATTTATCCCATAACCCGATACTGACAGCGAGGGCTTTATCGATTTTCTGAATATAGGAATACGGCAGTCTGCCTAAACGGGCTTGCAGACGCTGCTTATACACGACATTTTTCGGCGATTTATAAACGGGGTAAAGGCATTTGTTTACAGATTGCTTACATTTGACACGCTTATGGGGTGAAAATTCAGAATTTGAAATATAAAGCTGCTTGACCTTTTGCCTTGCAAATTTTTTAAAACGAGAGCTGGCTGTTAAAGGAAAATTCAATAGATATTTGTAGAGTGTTCGGATTGATAAATGCTACTTCATGATGCTCTTTTGTCATTTAGTGTGATTTTGCTTGACTTAATTTGAAATTCTATTATTATTAAGTCAACTAAACGTTTAGAAATCATGTCTGGCAAAAGAACAGTGATCGCTGTATAACCCTCTATGAATTTGCCTTTGTAGCTGAAAGGTGAGTTCATATATAGCATATAATTATATTTCACCAATTTAAAGGAGGAAAATCTATGAAACGCAAATTTGCCATTCTTTTGTCTGCCATGCTGCTCATGCAGGCGGTCTGCGGCTGCGGCGGCGCGGCGTCTTCCGCTTCGGCTTCAACGGGCAGCATCGCAAGCAAATCGAGCGAAAAAGCGGTGATCGTGACGGATGAGCAGGACTTTACGCACGAAAACGGCATAACGCGGCTTGCAAAAGAGATCTACGGCGATTTGAACGTTGAGTTTTTCGTCCTCTCCGAGGATACGCAGGAGCGCGAAACGCAGATCTCCTCCCTGCGCGTGGAGATCATGGCCGGCGGCGGGCCGGACGGCTATCTGCTTTCTTCCCCGACCTCAAACATGACTTTCAATGGTGAAGGTCACCCGGCCACGTTGTTTCCGGATGTGCAGCGCACCATGCAGGCCGGCGCTTTTCTGCCGCTTGACGATTATATAAAAGAAAGCGAATACCTCCGCTCCGAGGACCACTTTGCCCCTGTTTTCGATACCGGAAAAACCGACGAAGGACAGGTCGTGCTGCCTATCACGTACTACGCAAGCGTTTTTCTCCTCGATAAAGCACAGCTTGCCGACCCTGATTTCACCCCCAAAACATGGGACGAGCTTGTAAACTGTGAGGACACGGCCGTTCTGAAAGTTGTGCGCAACAATCTCTACACTTGGTGCGGCGCCGGAATTCCCCGTATTGCAGATTACGCCACCGAAAAAACAATTCTCACCGAGGAAAACCTCACCGCGCAGTTTGAAGATCTTCTTGCCATGCCTGCGTCGGAAAGCTTTGACGAGGAGACCGCACTGATCCAAAGCGGATCCTATGCGCAGACTGATGAAGGCATGGCGTATTACGCACAGAATAAAGACACCGTGAACGCCCTTGCCATCCCGAACACCGAAGGCGGCGTGACCGCGTTTATTACCTCCTACGCAGCCATCAATCGCAACAGCCCAAAGGCCGATGAGGTGTTCCGCTTCTTCGAGCTGCTGTTCAGCGACGAAGCGCAAATCGACACGGAAACCGTGAACGATGCGCGCGGTACGCTTTTGATGCTCGGCAACCTAAACGGTTTCTTGACGCACAAAAACGCCTATCTGCAGCCCGAGCTGCTTGAAAGCGTGCAAAGCCGCGTCAATGCTGTGCGGTTCTACTCCGTGATGGACTACACCATTTACGATACCGCCACGACCCTGACGTGGGAAGAAAACCCGGATTGCGCTGCCGCTGCGCACAGCGTGATAGAAGCGCTGCAAACCAGACTCTCTGAATAATGCGTTTTACAAAATTTATGCAAAACTCGTTTATAAGATTAGGAAAGTATAGTAATGCCGACCTCGCGCCCATCATTGCCGAATGGTACAAAACCATGGAGCAGTGGGTGCAGGAATAAAATAAAAGGCGGTGCCTTATGAGAAAAGCTTTTCACGGATATATCCTGATCGCCCCGGTGATGATCGGCTGCCTTGTGTTCACGCTCATCCCGTTCGGCATTGTGCTGCGCTATTCGTTTACGCAGGGATACGGCGCCGCCGGCATGTTCGTCGGTATGGAGCATTATACGAAGATGTTCCAAAACGACCTTTTCCGTCTGGCGTTTTTCAACACGATGAAGTTTTTAGCCATAGGGCTGCCGCTCATCATGCTGCTCTCCTATCTTTTGGCGCTCCTCATGCAAAAGCAGGCGGGCAAGCATAAGCTATTAAAATCTGTCTTTTTGTTTCCGTATATCATGCCCGTCGCCGGTACAGTCTTGCTCATCGATCTGCTTTTCGGCGAAAAGGGCGCTGTAAACGGCTTGTTTGCCGCGTTAAACCTGCCCATCGTCGAGTGGCTGGACGGCAAATACGCCTTCTGGGTCATGATCCTCATGTACCTCTGGAAAAACACGGGGTACAGCGTTATTCTGCTGCTCGCAGGGCTCGTCACCGTCCCCGCGGAGCAGTACGAATCCGCCGATCTCGACGGCGCTTCGGCGTTTCAGAAGTTCCGCTACATCACCACGCCGCAAATGTGGTATTCCGTGTTTTTCGCCCTGATCTTCTCCGTCATCAACGCATTTAAGTGCTTCCGCGAGATCTTTCTTATCGGCGGCGAGCACCCCGTGGATGAGCTCTACATGCTCCAGCATTTCATCAACAACTGCTTCAGCAACCTCAATTACCAGAAGCTCTCCGTGGCTTCGGTCTTATTGTTGATCGTCATTATCGTATTCTTTGGCTTATTCTATGCGTTTGTCAGCCGAAAGGAGGCGTTCCGCGAGTGAAACGGTTTTTCTCCGGGCTGTTTGCCGCTTTGGTCGTGGTGTTATCCGCTGCGCCGTTTTTGTACGTGTTCGTGCGCAGCTTTCTGTCGCCTGGCGGCGTTACGTTCCAGTATTATTACGACGTTTTTCTGGCTTCCCCAAAATATCTTTTCCGCTTTTGGAAAAGCATCGGCATGGCCGTGTGCATCGCCGCGGGGCAGCTTTTGATCTCCGTTTTTGCCGGGTTCGGGTTTGCAAAGTATAAGTTCCCGGGCCGCAACTTCCTTTTCTTCCTCTTAATGATCCTCATGACGCTGCCTGTGCAGGTCACGCTCGTGCCAGATTTCATCATGCTGGGCTACATGAACCTGCTGAATACCTACGCAGCGCTGATCTTACCGTCTATTATCGTGCCGCTCGGCACGTTTATTTTAACGCAAAGCTTTAAATCGGTGCCGGACACCGTTCTGGATGCCGCCATGCTGGACGGCTGCGGCGTGCTGCGCATGTTGTTTTACGTCGTCTCGCCGATGAACAAAAGCGGCCTTGTGTGCGTTTTGCTGCTCTCCTTCCTCGACGCATGGAACATGGTGGAGCAGCCCATCGCGTTTTTGAAAGAAGCCGAGCAGTACCCCATCTCAGTGGCGCTCGCCTATACACCGCCGAGCGAGACCTCCGTGCAGCTCGTCTGCTGCATTCTGGTCGTGCTGCCCGCGCTGTTCCTCTTCACCTTCTTCAACCGCGAGCTTGTGGAAGGCATCGTTTTAGCGGAGGTGAAGTGATATGAAACGCCGCGTTCTCTGCATTTTTGTTTTGATCTTATGGGGCCTCGTTTTCTGCACGATGCTTTCCGTGCGCATTGAGCAGCTCATGATCCCGGAAGTGGTGCTCACGCAGGCAGATGAAAGCGAACCCTCCCCGCACATCGCGCTCGACTCCCTTTTCTTCGACGATACGGGCATGCACCTCTACCGCCCGAGAGAAGGCACCGGCTGGGAGACCGGCACGCGCATTTATGAAGAAGAAATCAATAATTATTCCGTGGGCGAAAATCAGCTTGATTTGAAGTTTTTCGGCAGCTATGTCCGTTACGCTTCAAAGCCCCTGCGCAGCGGCGACGAGATCTCTATTAAGTCCGATCTGGAGAACCGGGACGACACATGGCTTGCCATATTCCCGGAGGGCGTCCCGCAGCTTTCAGGTGCCCTCACACCGACCGCAGAAGCCGAAAATGCATTGCTGTTTAACGTGACGGACACCCCGCAGCCGTTTATGGCAGACCGCGCGAAAAGCACAATTTTACCCGTGACGGAACTCGCAAATGAAAACGCCGGCAGCTTTTACAGTCTTTCAGACGTTAGAAGCTTTCTTTCGCAGCTGCCGCTTTTGGCCGCATTGTTTGCCCTCTCGCTTTTCGTCTTGATTCTGTGGGTTTATTCTTTCGTTCTCTCGCGCAAAGCGAAAGAGAACCGTGCAAAGCTCATTTTCCACGGCGTTTTAGGTGTTCTCGCCCTGCTCGCCGTGCCGCTTATCCTGCTGTACATCGCTCTGCCGTCCTCTCTCCTGCCGCAATACCGAATTACGGACGCCGCCTATTATATGCGGGAGTTTGGAGAGATTTTTTCCGCATTGAACATACTGGCAAAATCGAGTAGGGAATCAACAGAGCTACTTCAATATGCGGGGAGAATGCAAGCGATGACTCTTGTAATTGTTGGGTTCGGTATATTTTTAGGCGTTATATTTATTTTGATAGAAAGATTGGTAAGAAATAAATCGGTTAAGAAAGAGAAACAATAACTATATTATCATTAGTTTTTAAGGAGCTGATCTATTCGGGGATCACGCCTGATATTGCTTTTTTGGATGTCGAAATGCCGGGGCGAAGTGGGATTCACGTCGGTGCAGAATTGATGCAAAAAAACGTGTATGTTAAGATCATTATTATCACTTCATTTCCCGATTATCTTGATGAAGCAATGAATTTCCATGTTTATCGGTATTTATCCAAACCTAAAAATCAAATTCGCCAATAAATCAACCAAAATAAGCGCTTTTTTATCATTTTGGGATAAATATATTGACTTGTTTCCGTTAATATGATATTTTAACAGCAAGTTAACCATATGAAAAATTTTGAAATTTAAGGTTTGGCCAGAGTGTCATTTGACTTTAAAGGTAACGCGGTTTGTGATGGAATTACGGTATCTTGTTTATGATACGGAGAAATATATATGGTGATTTTGAAAGAAATGAACTACATTGTTTTGCGCAGCCGCGGGCGGACAGCGCTTTCTGTTTGTATTGCGGCGCTGCTTGTGTGCTGCATGTCGTTTTACCTCGGCAGCATCCAGACGGCGGAGAGCGCGGAGGAAAATCTGGCGCAGGTCATCCCGGTGACGGCGCAGGTGGTCAGCCGCAGCGGCGCACGCACCGTGGGGTTCGAGATCGACGAAAATCACTTTGCGAACCTCATGAAGGCGGACATCAAAGACGCGGTGTACACGGCCTCGGCGTGCGCGAATTTTCAGGAGCAGTACCGTGCGGAGGACGTGCAGGGCGCGGACACGTCCGTGACGGCGGTGAGCGGGCTTTCGGCGCTCGTCGGCGTGACGGAGGAGAACATTGCGTTTGAAAACGGGTACGACCTCTCGTTTTTGGAGCGCGCGGAGCCGCTGTGCGTGGTGAGCCAAAGCTACGCGGCGCAGTACGGGTTGAATTCGGGCGACACGCTCTCGATGCCGTTTTACGTGACGCGCTACAACGACGACGGCTTTTCGCTGCGGTACGAGCACCTCGGCATGCAGGGTGTGAAGATCATCGGCGTGTACGCGGACAGCGCCTCGGGCAGCGCGGTGCCGTGCAGCATGATCGTCTCTGTGCCGTGGCTGCAAACGGTCGTTAAGGATAATAACCTTCGGTTTTATTACAGCTCGTTCCGCTGTGCGCTGCGCGACCCGATGAAACTGAACGATTTTAAAGATGCCATGCGCGGCGCAGGCTTTGCAAAGCCCGACCCGAACGCGCTTGATGAGCGCCACGGCGACACGCTTGTGGTGGACGACCAGCTTTTCATTGAGACGGCAGAGAAGTTGGAGCAGAATTTGAAGGTGCTGCGGTGGTTTTTAGCGCCGTTTTTCGCGCTCGTCATTGTGCTTGTCACACTGGTGACGTTTCTTTTGCTGCGCAGCACGCGGCGGGACATGGCGATCTCGCTTTCGCTTGGGCGGCCGAAGATTTTAAGCGGATGCGCGTGCTTTTTCGGTATGCTCATCGCAAATGTGTGCGGCTGCGCGGTGGCGGTGCCCATATTGCTTTGCACGGCGGGGCTTGCGCTCGGGCAGATCTTGACGATCTGCGGGCTGTACCTTGCGTCCTCGTGCGTGGGCGTTTTGCTGGCGCTCATTTTGCTCCTGCGTTTTGACGCACTGGAGCTTTTGACAAAAATCGATTAACGAAAGGCGGCGTGAATATGGCTGTTTTAGCGGCGGAAAATGTGAGCTATACCTACCAGAGCAAATACCAGAAGGTGCAGGCGTTAAAAAATATCTCCTGCACGTTTGAGGCGGGAAAATTTTATGCCATCGTCGGGCAGTCCGGCAGCGGCAAAACGACGCTGCTTTCCATGCTGGCGGGACTCGGCACGCCGAGCGAGGGCGAGATCATCGCGAACGGAAAGACGCTGAAAGAAATCGGAAGCGAACGGCACCGGCGCGAAAATGTGACGGTGATCTACCAATCTTTCAACCTGTTCCCGACATTAAACATACTTGAAAATGTCATGTACCCGATGCAAATTTCAAAAAAGCCGACGAAAGAGGCGAAAGTGCGCGCAAAGGAGCTTTTAAGTTCGGTCGGCCTCGGCGATGTTGACCCGAGAAAGCTGCCGGCGATGCTCTCCGGCGGTCAGCAGCAGCGTGTCGCTATCGCGCGGGCATTGGCGTCTGACGCGAAAGTCATCCTCGCGGATGAGCCGACCGGCAACCTCGATACGGAGAACGGCAAGGTCGTTATTGACTTGCTCAAAAAACTCGTGAAAGACGAAAATTACTGCGTGATTGTCGTCACGCACGACCCGGGCATCGCAGCGCAGGCGGATGTCGTCTACAAAATGCAGGACGGAAGGCTGGCAGTAGAATGTTAAAGAGCCTCAAACAGCTGCTTCGCACGCCGGTAAAAGCTGTGCTGTTCTTCCTTTTGATGGCCGCCGCCACGGCGCTTTTGGTGCTGGGGGCAAATTTGTGGGCACAGACGCAGGCGCAAATGGATGCTGTGGAAAAGCAATTCACAACACTTGGCACGGTGGAGCAAAAGCCGAACCGCACGCAGATGCGCACGGGGTGGGATGCCGCCGATGGGGCGTATTATAGCGAAGCCGAACCCGTGTATGATTCGGTGATCTCTGCCGACGTTCTGGACTTTGACGGCGCAAATTATTTGAAAGCGCCTGAAAAACGCCCGTATTACCTTGCGGATTTGCAGGGGCTTGCGGTGCGCGACGGCGGCACGGCGCTGTTTTACCCGGTGGTCGAATTCACGCCTGCCGAAACGGCGGTGCCGGATCACCCCATAAAAGTGTATGTGCAGCGATTTTTGTACCCGGAAGCGGAAAATCAGAACAACGAATACGAAATTTACGTTTGCAACCACTGGACGGAAAATCCCGCGCCACTGGAGGCAGGGAAAACATATGTGGCGTATACAAATGTGATCGTCAATCACCACGAAAACGCGAAAAGCTCCATTGAATACGCACTGATTGCGGCGGAGCGCTCCACACAGTGCGACGCAGGCGGAAATTTGCTTGAAAGCGATATGCAGACACGGACATTTGACGAAGTGACGGCAGGCTTTTACGAGACCGAGCGCGGGCAATATTGGCTGGAGCTTTCAAAGGCGCTTTCCATGTGGGACACGACCGCGCCCGTTTTGCCGGTTACAGATACGGCGCTGCTGCCGAGCTTTCACGACCGCACAGTGTATGTGCGGGAGGGGCGGACGTTTTCCGCGGAAGACCTCGAAAACGGTGCGGCGGTATGTCTTGTTTCCGAAGAATTCGCGCGGAAAAACGGGCTTTCCATCGGCGATAAAGTGGAGCTGCCGCTTTACGGCGTGAACGAAAAAGACTCGCCACATAGGACGTTCGGCGACGGTAGCGGCCTGCGCACGTTTTCGCTTTTAAACGCACAGAACCGGGCATACACGCCGTTTTGGACGGCAAAGTATGAGATCATCGGCACATATTACAGTGTGGGCACCTACGGAAAACCGGCGGGCTCCATCGAAATGGCGCTGAATTTGTTCCTCATTCCCGCAAATTCGGTCAAGGCGGATTTTGCCGGCAATATCGTAGACAGCGGACCGATGCAGCGCGCGACGACCTCCTTCCAAATCCCAAACGGCACGATCGACGACTACATGGCAGCGTATAACCGAAATGTTCCGGCGGAGGTTCGGGAAAATTTGGAGATCACGTTTGACGACAACGGGTACAGCCAAATCATCGGCGGTTTACTCAATATGCGGTACGTGGCGATCATTTTGTTCGCGGCGGGACTGCTTTCGGCACTGGCGATTTTGGTGCTGCTGCTCTATTTCTTCATCGTAAAGCAAAAGAAGCGCACGGCAATTGAGCGGAGTTTAGGTATGAGCAAAAATCAGTGCCGCGTGTCGCTTGTTTCGGGCGTAGTGGTCTTGAGCGCTGTGGCGGTGATTTTGGGCACGACCGCGAGCACAGTGCTGTTCGACAAAGTGCAGACGTTCGATTTAACCGGGCAGAGCGAGCACACATTCAGCACAGAATACAGCCTTTGGGCGCGCGACGAAAATGCGGTGGAGACGGAAGACGCAGAGAACACAGGCGTTTTGGAGCTCGTCATTCCTGCGGCGATGACAGTATTGACGGCGGGATTATCCGTGATTTTGGTGAACCGAAACTTAAAGCAGGAGCCGATAGAGCTTTTGAGCGCACGGGTGGAATAACATGAAAAACAGCTTAAAACAACTCCTTCGCACGCCGATGAAAACTTGCTTGTTCTTCCTCCTGATGACCGCCGCCACGGCGCTTTTGGTGATGGGGGCAAATTTGTGGGCACAGACACAGGCGAAGATCGACGCGGCGGAGGGGCTGTTCGTGACGCTCGGCACGGTGGAGCAGCTGCCGGACTATGAAGCGCCGGTGAAAACCAAAACGTTAGACAGCCTGTGGCTTGGCGCGGAGGAAACAGAGTCGGTATACGGCACGGTGTATGATGAAAGCGTGCTCGATTTTCCGGGCGCCGCATACGTGCACGGGCCCGAAAAGCGCACGTATTACGCGGCGCTTCTGCCGGAAGAATACACCGTGCCGGAGCGGCAGGACACACCGCCGTTTAACGGCAGCAGGTGCGTCATCGAGTTCACACCGCTTGAAAGCGGGAGGGCCGATCGCCGCCAAACCGTGCAGGTGAACCGCGTGCTGTACGGCGCATACAGCGGCGACGAGATGAAGCTTTGCGACATGCTTTCCGAAAACACAGTGAATTTGGAAGCGGGAAAACGTTATCTCGCGTATGTCACGTTAAGTGCGGAAAGCTTGCAATCGTTTCGCGCGGGCGACATGTTTTTCGTGCCGCAGAGCATCACTGGTACGCCGCAGATGGATGCCGAGGGAAACCGGCTGAACGACGGCGTAACGCTGCCGACGATTATGGAGGTCACGCCGGAGTTTTATGATTCCGAGACGTGGGAGATCGTCCGAAACTGGGCGCAGGCGCTGTACACGCGGTGGCAAAGCTACCCCGTGCTCGCAGCGGAAAGCCTCGATCTGCTGCCGTCGTTTCACGAAAACACGGCGTTTTTATCGGCGGGGCGAGAGATTACAGACGCGGAGTTCGCAGACGGCGCGGCGATGTGCATGGTCAGCGCGGAGTTTGCGCGCAGCGCAGGGCTTGCGGTCGGCGACCGCGTGCCGCTCTCGCTGTACCTTGCGAACAAGGCAGAGAGCCCGCAGTGGGAATTCGGCTTTCAGGTGCAGTGGCGCGGCGGCCGAAGCCCCGGGCTGTTAAACGCGGCGGGCGAGCCGTATTCGGTCTTCTTCGAGCAGAAATATAAGATTGTCGGGCTATATGATACGTTTCGCCTTGCGGGCAGCAAAAACGGCACGGGGGAGATCGCGCGGAACATGTTTATTGTGCCGACGGCCTCGGTGACAGCGTCCGATGCGGAGAATATAGGCGCGTTCGGTGCAATGAACCGGTATACCACTTCGTTTCAAATCTCGAACGGCACGATCGACGAATATAGGACAGCGTATGAGCAAAATGTGCCGGAAAGCGTGCGCACGCATTTGCAGCTGACCTTTGACGACAACGGGTACAGCGAAGTCGTCGGCGGGCTGGAAAATCTGCGCACGGCGGCGATCATTCTGTTCGCGGCGGGACTGCTTTCGGCACTGGCGATTTTGGTACTGCTGCTCTATTTCTTCATCGTAAAGCAAAAGAAGCGCACGGCAATTGAGCGGAGTTTAGGTATGAGCAAAAATCAGTGCCGCGTGTCGCTTGTTTCGGGCGTGGTGCTCTTGAGCGCCGTGGCGGTGATTTTGGGCACAGTTTGCAGTTCAGTGCTGTTTGACAAAGTGCAGACGCTCGATTTAACCGGGCAGAACGAGCACACATTCAGCACGGAATACAGCCTTTGGGCGCGGGATGAAAGTGCGGTGGAGACAGAAGACGCAGAGAACACAGGCGTTTTGGAAGTCGTCATTCCTGCAGCGATGACAGTATTGACGGCGGGATTATCCGTGATTTTGGTGAACCGAAGTCTGAAATATGAATTAATTGAAATGCTGAACAAATAGCGACACCGGATTTTGGGAGGAAAACATGACTATTCATGAAATGCAAAACTTGAACCGAGCCACTATTGAACATGCTTCAAAAGTTATCGTGCCCGGCATGACGCTCATTGAGCTTCGTAAACTATGTGAGGAATATATGCTCTCCCACGGTGCGGATTCCTTTTGGTATTGGGATGTAGGTGCTTTTGTTTTCGCCGGTGATAAGACTACTGTATCCGTATCCGGTCGTGAGTATAAAACAGATGACCACATAATTGAGCCAAACGATATTATTACAATAGATTTAAGTCCACAGAGCAACTGCATTTGGGGCGATTACGCAAGAACTCTGATTGTAGAAAACGGTAAGATCGTCAAAGACGTAGAGCAAATACAGAATGATGAATGGCGAAATGGTCTTAAAATGGAAGTCTATCTGCATGAAGCTATGCTTGGTTTCGTGAATGAGAACACTAATTTTGAGGCGCTGTTCTACTACATAAACGATCAGATTAAAGCTCGTGGGTACGTCAACCTTGATTTTCTTGGAAATTTGGGTCATTCCATAGTTAAGGATAAAAAACACCGTATCTACATTGAAAAAGGAAACACGGAAAAACTGTCCGCTGTCGAAGCGTTCACTTTTGAACCGCATATCAGTTTGCCTGGGTCTTTATACGGATACAAAAAGGAAAATATATATGGATTCAACGGTGGTGTTTTGACCGAACTATAAACAAGAATGGAGAAGTGAAAATATAATTCAGGAGCTTCAATTACAGAACCAGTTATCGGGGCATTAGCAATAGGCGGTGGAGGAGATTGGTATGCGCTCCCTGTTCCGGGACAAAAGAATCGCTTTTATAATGGATTAGGCAGCTTCATAGGTATAGGAACGGGTGCAGGTGGAGAAATTCACACTGGTTGGAGCGATACAAATAATGTGTTTGTGTTTAATATATTTAAATTGCTGGATAAGATAAAGTCATAAAAGGAGTGTGACTATGAAAAGAATAAGCAAAGTTCTAGTATTTCTATTGATGACTGTGACCTTTCCGCTTTTATGCATGCCAGCGGAGGCTGCGCTTTCTGGGGATTATTATTCTGATTCCGATGCAAAAGAGTTTTATGATTCTATTTCTTTTCGTGAGATTGAGCCAACGGAGAATATGGGAAAAATCGTAAGTTTTGACGTTGCAAATCAAATTCTATTGGCATTTAGCTCACAGAAAATAGCAGTCTGTGACACAAGCGGAAAAATTTTAAAGGCATTTGAATTTCAAACATATGGCAATTATTATGTACAGTGGTGCGGAGACGACATTCAGATTTACTTTGTGCGAGGTGATTCTTTACTGACTGTTACGCAAGATGGAGAATTGGTTTCGTGCATAGCGGTTAACCCTGACAGAGCAACAAACGAAACGAGTATTCAAAAGTTAGAGCACAAAACAACATGCGAGATTTCAGGCGTAACTTACAAAATTCAAAAAGGCAGACCAATACTCGAGTTATTATCAGGGTACAAATATACCCAGATGGTAAAAATAGACAACACAGGGAGAGAGACGATATTATACGATTGTACTGCGCAATACAGTAGCGAGACACCCACAATAATTGTTTTGATTATCATGTGTTTCTTGATAATGTTTACGATTGTCATTTATTGGCAAAAGAATGGGCGAAAATCGCAATAAATCTCTGCATTGAAGGGAATCTTAAGATAAATCGACTCAGTATATCGATGTTTGCTATCTTTATAGTCGTTGCACTAACTTCCTGTGCGCAGGTGGGTAGGACATTGTTATGAATCCACAGCATTGTTACTGGCAGATGATTTGACAGGAGTAGGTGTAGCCAACGATTTTCTACTACCAGGAAGTGTAATGTGTGTGTTTTATGGTATGAATGTTGGATTAGAAAAACAAGTATGTGAAGAATGTGGGGCTGTAATTTATGTGGGACCGTAAAGAAAAAATTACTATAAATATAGATAAACTTCTTTATATTTTGGATTTTTTCGATGTGTATTTGATGCAGTTTATACAAGAAATTTTGATGGATTCAAAAGAAGATCCTCATTTTTCAGCAGTTGCTGCCAATAATATGATTCTTTGCTATTTAGAAATTATGACTGAATTGGGTCAGAAATTACCATACAACAGTGTTAAAGAGTATTTCGAATTTCAAGGGTTTGATCCAGAGGAATACGATGCATTTGAAAGATCCAGAATAGAAGAATCGGCTTATTATAGAGGTCCACAATTTTGAAATTTACATGTTAATATTTTAAAAATGTATGCTTTTGAATGGTACCAGCGGCGAGAACGATTCAGTACGGGTATGCGCAGACGGGTTGGAAAGACCTGATGACGTCCTACAACGGTCAGAGCATCACGTATGATGAGATCGGCAATCCGCTGACCTACCGCGACGGCATGACGATGACGTGGACGGGGCGGCAGCTGACAACGCTGACGCAAAACGGCAAGCAGAACACATATAAATACGACGTTGACGGTCTGCACCTTGAAAAAATGGCGGGCGGCGTGACAACGCAGTATCAGTATGTGAACGGGCAGCTGTTGGGCGAAAAACGCTCGAACGGCGTGATTTTGCGGTATACTTACGATGCGCTCGGTGTGCTGAGCGGCATGGAGGGTATTACAGAATGAGGTTAATAGCAATACTAAGTCCTACAGATAAGTGGGGGACAAAAACTGAATATTCGAGGCTTAGAAAATTCCTTTTAAAAGATGGTTATATAAGAATTGGTCCAGAGGTATTTATGCGTGTAGTACAGAATAGAAAGGCTTCAGAGAAGCATTACCGAAGAATTGATGAAGTCAAACCTAAAACAGGTGTTGTAAGATTATTAAGGCTTACCGAGAAGCAATATAATGATATAATAGATTTTGTAACCCCAAAATTGTATTATTGAAATTTATATATAGTATGATTGGCTATGGGAAATACAAGATGTAATACTTGAATGACCCGCCAAAATGGTGCATCGTTCAACAGTGGTGTAAAGGAAAACGGTGGTTTTCCGTGAAGTTTTAATTTGAAAGGATATAAAATATGAGAAAGAGATTATTTACATTAGGATTAGTTACAATTGTTACAGCATCAATGCTCGCAGGATGTGGAAGTAAAAACACAAACAGTGCTACTGCCACAGACACAACAGATACTACAGAGGCTTCAATGACAATTACTGAGAAAAAAATGTATGCTGATTTTGCAAAGGGCTGTCCTGATTCATTTGAGCCATCAGGTGACTGGTCCAATGGATCAATGTTTAATGTAACATGGAGAAGAACCAGTTGTACTTATGAAGATGGCAAACTTCAGCTTACTATAGATAAAGATCCTAAAGGTGATAGCATCCCATATTCAGGAGCTGAGCTTCGTTCTAAAGATTTTTACGGATATGGAAGATATGAAGTATCTATGAAAGCCATTAAGAATGATGGTGTTGTATCGTCATTCTTCACTTATACAGGTCCTAGTGATAATAACCCATGGGATGAAATTGATGTAGAGATTCTTGGCAAGGATACCACACAGGTTCAGTTCAATTATTTTACAGATGGAAAGGGAAATCATGAGAAAATGGTGGATCTTGGGTTTGATGCATCAGAAGATTTCCATACATATGCATTTGAGTGGAGAGAAGACGGTATTGACTGGTATGTAGATGGTGAGAAAGTGCATACTGCCACAGTTAATATTCCAGTTACAAGAAGTAAGATTATGATGAATGCATGGTGCGGTACTGGCGTAGATCAATGGCTTAAGGCTTTTGATGACAGCAAGCTTCCTATTACAGCAGAGTATCAGTGGATTTCCTATACTCCTTTTGAACAGTAAGTATAGAACTGGATATAATGAACAGCACCCCACTTGTTAGACAGTATGATATACTATCTAACAAGTGGGGTGTTTTGCTATGCCAAAAGGAGTACCAAACAAACGATATACGCCGGAGTTCAAGAGAATGGTTGTAGAAACCATGAAAAAAGAACATCTGAGTATCCATGCAACGATGCAGGAATTCGGAATTAACGACCATAAAATTATAGAGCGCTGAGCGCATCGGTGAAGATGCGGCACCCGAAGTACGGGCAGGGTGTGTAGTCCCGCAGACCGAAGGAAAGGTAATCGTAGGGCGCGATGCCGAGGTCGGCGGTCTGGTAGAGCGAAGCGCCCAGCGCCGTGACCAGCACCGCCGCCCTTGACCATTTGCGCTCTGCCTGCTGAAAAGTAATCAAGGGGCGGTTAAGCCGCCCACTGTAATAGATTTCTACCAGAGCTGTAATCAATTTTGCGTATAACTCTTGACACTACCTATATACCGGTTTATAATGCATATAGCGGTCAGACAGAAACCATGCAGGCAAAATGGGCTAACCTGAAAAAATGGAAGAAGAAACATTTGCATGGGAAAAGCAGATATCAGCGAATTTGATACTTTTGTTGAAAACTGGAAGAATCAGGGTGGTGACCAGATTCTCAAAGAGATTAACGAAGAATTAAATAATAGCTCTGGTAATTGATTATAGGCAGTATGAATCATAAGTATTTATGATGGAGCGAGGAGAAAAGAGATATGAAGGATTTTGAAAATGATTTGATTTATTATCCTAATCCGGACCCGGTCAAGGAACCGAGATTTATTTTAAAATCTGTAGATGAATTGGAAAAATCAACAAAATACAGTGTTACCTGCAACGGAACAGAGCGTGTGGTATACCATACAGATTCGTTTGACTATGTTGTAGTAGTAGATAACGAAGCGTATGATCTGGAGATTTCAATCCATACACCATATGAAAAACTTGAAATCCGTCCGTCCAGCTTTGGCATAGTTCCTTTTGTAAAAGGAGAAACAGTCCATATCCATCTTGATGAACCGAGAAAGTTTACTGTAGAGACAGATGGTGGTCTTCATGATGCATTGTTTGTGCTTTGCTCGCACAGGATTGAGAAGCCGGCAGATACCACCATCTGCTTTGAAAAGGGCAAGGTATATAATGTAGGAGTTCTTACCTTAAAGTCCAATGATACGGTTTACATAGAGGAAGGTGCTGTTGTATCAGGTTGTGTATACGCAGACCATTGTGACAATATTTCCATTGTAGGAAACGGAATTATCAACGGAGCCTGCTGGCATCTGCCGGACAGTAATGCACACCGTTTCTTTATCTATGCCAAGTGGTGTAATAATGTACTCTTAAAAGGCTTTACTGCTGTAGACGGTCCTTCCTGGCATGTAGTTCCTGCGGCGTGTGACCATGTTGTGATTGATGATATGAATATTATGTCGAGGATTGTAACGGGAGACGGTATTGATATTACGAGCAGCCAGGACGTAGAGGTAAAAAATTGCTTTATCCGTTCCACAGACGACAGTATCTGCATCAAATCCCAAAGATTGTTTGAAGATCCGTCAACGGTACGTGACGTAACAAAAGTGCGTGTTCACAATAACGTGATCTGGAATGCAGAACCCGGTAATGCCATAGAGCTTGGTTATGCCCTCCAGAGCGAAATCCACGACCTAGTATTTGAGGATTGTGATATTATACACTGCCAGTATGAAGGAAACATGGGTGGTGCGGCGATTTCCATCCATCAGGCAGATGGCGGCCATGTTCATGATATACATTATAAAAATATCAGAGTAGAGCAGGCAGAACAGAAACTGTTCGATATTAAGGTTCTGCTTTGCAAATATACGGAACAGCTTGCCAAAGGAGAGATTAATGATATCTATTTTGATAATATCCAGGTGCTGAACGGAGATATCCCGGTCTCCATGATCCGGGGGTATCAGACACCGACAGAAGAAGTACGTGTCCATGATGTCCATTTTGATAACATTACTTTTATGGGGAATAAGTGTGAAACCTGGCAGGATATGCGGCTTGTTACAGAACTGGCAAATGACATTTATGTCAATGGTGCCAGATTATGCAGACAGATGAAATTCTGAGAATATCACCATTTTTCTGGACACCGGTTCAAAATTGAATAATTAAGCTTCCATCATGGATGCTTCCCTGAATTTAGAGGGAGGCATCCATTTTGTTTTCGCTTGGATCCTGCTGTTATTGTAATAGTCGATATAATCAGCAATAGATTTCTATTTCTAATATTAAAACTGGTTTTAGTATAGCATGAATCGAAGTATTCTATCAAGACCACTTTCTTGAGGGTTATGAAAAAATTTCGGAACAATGCCCTATTACTATCCCGACTTTTTAACTTCTTCAACACTTGAATTACGGAGGTATGAAAATGAAAGACATTACAAGCACGATTACCAAGCCCCTCGCCGTCCTCGGAGAGAATCGGCGGCACGGTTTTCGTTGTCAACGCAATGCCCGCAGAGAACGCAAAGCATACGCAGGAGGAGCTTGTAAAGGCGCTGATTGCAAGAGAAGCAATGGCTTTGCAGGAAGCGGATGTTGCCTGATTGACTTTACGCACAACTCTACGCTTTGGAGATTTTTCAAAAAATATCTCAAAACCACTTGACAGAAGGGCTCACAGCAGCACAGGAACGCTCCCTGTTCAGCAGTGCCATTAACCCGGCTGAGTGCGACCGCATCATCACTCTTTCCACCTGCAGCTACGAGTTCTACAACGCACGATTTGTAGTCCTGGGAAAAATCTCTTGACTTGGGCCGTACATATGCTATCATAAAAGTAAAAACAGAAGGAAAAGGAGTTATCCCATGAAAGTTCTTTTTATCGGCAACAGCCATACCTTTGTCCACTATGTTCCGGCCAGGACAGCGGAATTCTGTAAAAGTTACGGCCAGCCCATAGAGCCTGTCATGCTCACACATCCCGGTATGGGCCTGGATTGGCACCTGCGGCAGTCCCAGACTTACTTCAACCTTCTGTGGGGCGGCTATGACGCCGTAATCTTGCAGCACAACGCCCACCCCTTTCCGGGCAAGGAATCCCTGTTGGAGGCGGGGGAACAAATGGCAGCGATCACGCCGGAGGGTACGAAAATTTATCTGTACATGACCTGGAGCGAGAAAAGCAACCCGGCTGGGCAAGCGGCCATGAGCGCGGCTTATGAAGCTTTGGCAGAAAAGATCGACGCGACTATCTGTCCTGTGGGACGTATCTGGTGGCAGACCGCGGCGGCCCACCCGGATGAAGAACTCTATTTTGCCGATGGAGAACACAGCTCTGTGCTGGGCGCGTCCCTGGCAGCAGCGGTTATCGGGCGCACGCTGCTGGGCATGGAGGTCACGCCGGAGGGTTGCTATGCAGATGCCAAGAGCTTGGAAAGGATGCGGCTTGATCCCCGAATGATTGACTTGGTTTTGAAGAATGGAAAGCTGGACATGGCTTGAGGAGCAAAATTTATTTGGGTTCAACGCAAATTGTCCTGTTTCCCGAAAATACCGTAAAAGCACGCGAGGGTTTGACCTTGCGTGCTTTTTGTCAATATGATTTGGGCTCACGCCTTTTTACTGAGCGATAAAATACTGTCGCTCTCCCGCTGCCTGTTCCTGCTTGCTTCCGTCCGGCAGCTGTACAAGGGCCCGGCAGTTGGCCGGTATGGCGACCTCAAATTCCAGGCCCTCACTGCTGCGCTTCCACCCGCAGGAGACCTTTCCATACACACTGGCGTACTCCGCTTTTGCGCTGGTGAAATGCCCGCCGGTGCGAGGCGCGATGATAAACTTATTTTCACCGCCTAGCTGGATACCGCACATGGTGTCGAACACCCACTGGATCACCGCGCCCTTGGAGTAATGGTTCAGCGAGGCCGGAGCGTCGCTTTCAGTGCCCTCCCAGTTTTCCCAGATGGTGGTAGCGCCCAGCTTGGGCATACAGAGCCACCCGGGCAGTTCCTGATTTTCCAGCAGCCGGTAGGCGTACTCAATGTCCATGTCTGCCAGAACATAGAGAATGAGCGGGGTTGACAAGAACCCGGTCCCCAGCCGCCAGCCATAATTTTCCAGCGCCTGCAGCAGACGCTTACAGGCATAACCGGTCTGCTCCTCATCCAAAAGCTTCATAAAGAGCGGCCGTACCAGTTTGGCTTGGCGGTCTGTGTCCAGGCTGTGCTTCTGCGTGCGTACCAACGCTTGGTAGCCTTCCCGGGCAGCCCCGGCACAGCGGGAGAACTCCTCCGCGTCCTGGGATCGGTCCAGCTCCCGGGCAATCTCTGCCATGCGCTCCATCAGAAGAACGATATAAGCGGTGGATTCCTCTGGGTGGGGGCTTACAAAGTCTGCTGTGCGGAATGGGTGCACATCGGCAGGCTCCGCCCATTCTCCGTAGGATTGGCCGTAATTGCAGATTTTCTTACGGTCTTTCCGGCTGAGCCCGGTGGGCAAGGCTGTCAGGTAGCGCTTACCCAGGGTGTCGGCTTTGTACCGGGCGTAGCGGCACATGGCCCCATAATTTTCCTCAAGGATGCTCCAGTCACCGTACATCCGGGCGATGTCAAAGGGAATGAACACCCCCGCGTCCGACCACCCGGCGGATCCGTCCATGGGGCGCATATAGCCGTCAACCCCGCCGCCCGGCACGATTTGCGGAAAACAGCCGTTCTTGTGCTGTGCGTCGGTGAGGTCGCGCTGGTATTTACTGGCCATGGCCGCGTAGTCGAACAGGTAGCAGGCGGTGGTACAGAATATCTGCGCGTCCCCTGTCCAGCCGTGACGCTCCCGGGTGGGGCAGTCGGTGGGCAGATCGGCGTGGTTGTTCCGGGCGCTCCACAGGGTGCAGTCGAACAGGCGGTTCAGCAGTGGGTCGGAGCTCTCGAACCACCCGGTACGCTCCATATCGGAGTACACGGCTATGGCGGTGAATTCCGCCTGCTCCATGGGGAAGTCACCCTCCGCCAGCACATACCGGAAACCAAAGATAGCGAAGGCCGTTTTGTAATCGTTGCGCCCCTCCCGGCAGATATACTCCACCTGCTGCAAGGGGGTGGTGCGCTTTTTGTTGACGCGCTGGATGTTTCTTTGGGTGAACTCTCCGTCCTTGTCCAGCATCTCCCCAAACTGCAGCTTTACCCGCTGGCCGGCCTTAGCCTTTAATGAAAACTCAACATAGCCCGCGATATTCTGCCCGAAGTCCAGCACGGTTTTGCCGCCGGGGGTATGGATGACCTGCGGCCGGAACCGTTCATGCTCCGTAACCGGCACATTGTTGGACGCGGAGGGCACCACCGGGCAAGACGTTTCCCGAACCTTTCCGCTGTAGCTTGGTAACATCCTCCCGTCTACAACTTCACCGTCCTTGTTGTCGGCAAAGCGGATAGGGCCGTCATTGCTCCAGGCCCAGGAGTCGTCGCTACAAATGGTATGGATATTACCGCTTTCATCCGCATACTCCAGCTGAGCCAGCAGCTTGGTCTGGGTGCCGTACTGATTGAGCAGCCCCCAGGCCCCGCAGCTGCCCCGGTACCAGCCGTCTGCCAGCTGGACCTCCAGGCGGTTCTCCCCCTCCTTCAGCAGGGCGGTCACGTCGTAGGTCTGGTACTGCATTCTTTTGCGGTAATCGGTGTGGCCGGGGGCCAGCACGAAATCCCCCACCCGGCTGCCGTTCAGCTGTGCCTCGTACAGCCCACAGGCGGTGATATAGAGCCTCGCCCTTCCCGCGCCGGAAACGGGAAAACGCTTGCAAAAGCAGTCCACCGGGTAACGGCGGCGCTTATCCACATCATAGTCCCCCGCGATCCACCGGGCCCGCCAGGGCTCCCCCTTCGGCAGGCCTGTCTCAAAGGTGGCGCTGCTCCACTCGCCCGGGATGTTGTTTTCATCCCATAGGCGCACGCTCCACGTAACCCGGGTGCGGGGAGGGACCGGCTTGCCTCCCCAGTGCGCCCGCATGGATGGGCTTTCCACACGGCCGCTCTCCCACAGGGTGCGGCCATCCTCCGCTGTGGCCGCTATTTCATAGGCGGTTTGGCGGGTACCGCCCTGGCAGTTCCAAAAGAGCCTGGGACGGTCGATGTCAATGCCCACCGGCTCAAAGAGAAATTCGGTTTTCAGTCTGATGGCTTTCATACCCTATACCTCAGCGGATGGCCAGGCTCACCGGACCGGCGGGTGCCTGGATCCGGCAAATATACCTGCCGTCGCCCAGCGGCTCCAGGCTGGTGGACAGCTCCTGCGGGCAGACAAATTCCCTGGGCTCAAAGGGCAGGTAGAGTCTGCTCTCGCCGCCATCGCTGTCGAAGTCCATGGCGTATTCTCTGGCCCGTCTGTCGTAATGGTACTTCCGGAGCGTTCCGGCGGTCTCCATGGGATAGGCCCGGCACAGGGCAGAGAAGTTGGGGTCCTCCTCCATGCCGGGGTGGTACTCGCAGTAGGCGCTGCCCCACAGGTTGCGCTCAATAATACTGTTCATATGGTCGATGAGGTCGTTGGTGAACTCTCTGGATGGGAACGCGCCCCATTCCGCCGCAATGGTCGGCAGGCCAAGCCGCTCCTGGGTCTGGCGCTTGCCGGCGTAGAGCCGCTCCACGTTTTCCTTACTGAATGCCTCGTAGCGGTCGGAATCCACCACCGAGTCATAGCCGTGGGGGGCGTAGATCTGCGGGCCGTTTGCCAGGCGCCCGATGCCGGTGGGCACGTCGGTACTGCAATAGATGTTCCCCCCGGTGACGATGGCCTTCCCGCTGTGGGGACGGATGGCCTTCTCCATGCGGCGGAAGAAATCCATCAGCACGGTGCGGTCAAATTCCAGAAAGCGCTCCGACACCAGCGCCATAAACTCCCCGGCCTGCTCGGGCGGGATGGTTTCCGGGTGGTTCATGTCAAAGGCCGGGTACTTCTTCATCATTTTCATGGTGGCCGCGCCGAAGGATTCCCGGGCGAGGCTGCCCATAAAAGGCTCGTTCATGGGCTCAAAGCCGATGATATTTCCGCAGCCATCCAGGGCCTCCGCGATTTTCTCCCACATAGCGGCATAGTGGTCCAGCAGGCCCACGCCGTCCGAAGCCGGTTTGTTTGCCCAGAAATTGTCCGCCGCCCGGATGATAGCGTCGCTTTGCAGGTAGGCCTCGTACCAGAGCTTACAGTGCTCCGGGTGGGGCAGGCCTTCGTCCAGGCATGCCCAGTCAGGCGCGCCGTCGATGAACTTCTGGGCAAACAGGTCCTGGTGCATGTCAAGCAGAATGTAGATGCCATTTTCCTCCGCCAGGTTCACAATATTCTTCACTTTCCGGAGATACTCCATATCCACCTGCCCCGGCTCCGGCTCCGCGCCGTCCCAGAAGATGCCGAAGCGCAGCAGGTTGAAGCCGGAACGCCTGAAGTAGCCGAAAGCTTTCTCAAATTCCGGATAGAAGTGGTTGTTCTCCCTTTGCCTTTGCAAAACATTCAGGCCGTGGAGGATGACCTCCTTACCGCTCTCGTTTACAAAACGTGTACCTTTTAGTGTAAGCTTTTCCATGGTTCCCTCTCCTTTATTTTTTGATTCCGCGCCTTGATTTCCGCCTGTTCCTTTGCAATGATTTTTTCCACATTGAGGAACAGGAGCAGCCCGATTACGATGATGCCTGTAACAATCTCTACACCAAAAAAGCAACCGGTAATGACGTTCTGGGTTGCGGCGTTTTGCGTGGCCGCTATGGCCTCTCCACCTGCGAGCACCGGGGCAACATAGCCGCTTGCTGACAGCAGCAGATTGAATACCCCGCTGGAAAGCCCAAAGCACAGGGTGAGGATCACCGACTGGACGGAGGCCGAGAAACCGTCCACCCGGTGGCCGCACTTCCACTCCATGTGGTCCAGCACGTCGGCCATCAGCGCCGCGAACACATAGGCGCAGGGCCGGGCCTTGCCGCCTTTGGTGCGGGTGCGGTCGATGATCTGCCCCATAATGAGGTTCGTCACCGCGTCGATAGCCTTGCTGATGATGGGGAACAGGGCCAGGAACGATCCGCCCCATATGCCGGTAAGGTTCAGCACATCGGTGTAGTACACGTTCAGGTAGGAACCCAGCACCGCGTTGAGCAGCAGCGCCCCCGCCGGCCCCACCAGGTAGCCCAGCCATTTCTCCTTTGGGCTCACGGCATCGCCTGTGATTTTGCTTTTAGGCAGCCAGCCCCATTTTTCTTTGGCGGATTCCATATCAAGCGCCTCCTTCTGTCATTTATCATACAGGAAACGCCGGAAATTGTCTTGTAATTTTGTCGGTTTTAAGGTAAAATTGCAACAGATTTTTCAGGAGGCAGTTATGGACTACAACTATCTCGCGGAGTCTCTTGCCGCTCTGGCCGGGGTGCCGGTGCGTATCTACCGGGACGGCCGCTTTCTGAGCCTGCACCACACCCGATTCAAGCCGGACTTCGCCATAACCGAGGAGGAAAATATCTTCAAAATCGCCGGGGACGTGGGCTACTATATGGATCCGAACTTCCTGTACTACGGGCTGTTCCGCATAAGAGGGGAGGACATTGCTCTGGTCATCGGTCCGGTGTCCCCGTCCCCGGTAAGCAGGAACCTTGCCCGGAAAATTCTGGCCCGCATGGGCGAGCCGGCGAGCCGCACCCAGGAGGTGCTGGACTACTTTTCGGTTATGCCCGCCTACCCCCTGCGGAACTTTTTGCAGATCCTATGCACCATCCAGTATTTCATTAACGGGGAGAAGGTAAGCGTGTCCAGCTTCCTGCTGGACGAGGAGGACCCGCCGAAACTCCCGGCCTTTTATGCCCCGGATATGCCCGCGCCGGAGCATTTCATGCACAACACCCTGGAGCTGGAGGAGCGGCTGCTGTCCAACGTGGAGCATGGCCGGGCGGATGAGATTGAAAAGCTGTTTCAGCGCCCGGCGGAGGGCCGGGCCGGAAGCATGGCCGACAGCGCCCTGCGGCAGGAGAAGAACCTGATCATCTGCACGGCGACTTTGGTTTCCCGGGCCGCTATCAGGGGCGGGCTGGACGCGGAAACGGCCTTTTCCCTCAGTGACGATTTCATACAGAAGGCCGAGCTCCTGGACAACCTGGAGGCTCTGACCAGGCTGAATGCCCGTATGGTGCTGGAGTTTGCCCGCCGCGTGGAGGATGTTCGCTGCGGCACGAGCGGCTCCGTGTTCATCCGACGCGCCAGGGAGTACATCTTGACCAACCTCAGCGAGTCCATCACTACCGCGGTTCTGGCGAAAGCCCTGGGCATGAACCGTACCCACCTGTGTGAGCGCTTTGTCCGGGAGACCGGCATGACGGTCAACGCCTTTGTTACCGCCGTTAAGATGGATGAGGCCAAGCGGCTGCTGGCGGTCACGAAGAAATCCGCGGTAGAGATTGCGGAGTATTTGGGATATTCCTCCCAGAGCTACTTTGTGAAGGTGTTCAAGAAAATACATGGGGTGACTCCGGGGGAATTTCGGAAGGGGTAGTCTATAATTTGCTATATAATGCAGCGGATCGCTATAATATAGAATGGCACAATTTAAAGGAAAGAACAGGAACCGTGGATTTGAATGAAGATGATCGGGTGCGTTTAATTCCCTATATGGTGGCTTCAATCGTATACAGAATAGCGTATGACATTCCACAATGGATTTACGGAGGAACGAGATGAGAAAGCGCGAAATATGTAAATATCTTGGATTTGTGATTGTATTCTTAGTAGAACAATTACTTGTCGGTGTGAATTTCATAGATACGATGTTTACTGGTGCTTTGTCATTGCCATTTAATTCTCAAATTAAATCTGTTGCTCAAAGCACGGTGTATTTTCGGACTGTAATCTATGCAGGAGCAGTTCCAGCAATTTTAAGCTATCTTATTTATAGAAAAGGGCATTATGTAGTTAAAATTGTACACACTGGAGTAGGCACTTTGCTATATGCTTCGTGGTATATGTATCTGTACTTTACCTGTGAAATTTATATGTCGGATACATTATATCCGGGAGTATTTACGGTATTTATTGCGCCCTATCAGATTGTGGGATTAGTAGTTTTAATTGTTATTTACGTAAGCTTGTATTTCTATAAAAGAAGAAAACTCAAAGACAACGATCAAAGAAATCAAGCAAACATAAGGAGTTGCTAAATGAACCGAACCATAATGATATGTTTATCGGTTCTGCTGGTGGCTTTGCTGACCGCCTGCGCGCAGGCGGTCAGCAAAGCCGCTGTCAAACACATATAAATACGACGTTGACGGTTTGCGCCTTGAAAAAACGGCGGGCGGCGTGACAACGCAGTATCAGTATGTGAACGGGCAGCTGTTGGGCGAAAAACGCTCGAACGGCGTGATTTTGCGGTATACTTACGATGCGCTCGGTGTGCTGAGCGGCATTCAGTATAAAAACGCGGCAGGCGTTACGACGAACTATATTGTTCGTTGCACCCTTTCCGGCGACGTAGATCAGATTTTCGATACGAAGGGCAGCCTTGTCGCAAGGTATATCTATGACACATGGGGCAATACGCTCTCCGTTACCGATGCAAGCGGCAAAGCTATTACCGACCCGCTCCACATAGCCAGCATCAACCCCATCCGCTACCGCGGCTACTACTACGATGCAGAAACCGAGCTATACTACTTGCAGTCGAGGTATTATGAATTTAAATATGAAGGAAATTGGGAAAAGAATATCTGACAGACGAAAGAAGTTAGGGATAAAGCAAAATATTTTGGCAGAAAAACTGGATATTTCAAACAATCATATGTCTGGAATTGAAAACGGAAAGGCAACTCCCAGTGTCGCATTATTTGTGAAAATTTGTGATGAACTTAATGTGACACCTGATTTTTTGCTGCTGGGGAGTATGCATTCAAATCGAGTTTCAAAGGATGCTTCTGACTTGTTGCAAAAGTGCTCAGATCAAGAAATAGAGATGATTATGCAGCTTGTGCAACATTTTGTAGAGTTGAGAGAACAGAAAGTAGAAAGTGACAAAATCTCCAAGTCATGATATAATCAAATATCATGTAGGAGGAAGGTATGTAGCTTTGCGAATTCTTTTTTGTGATGATGATTCGAAAATTTTAGCTCAACTTCAGAAATACGTTTGCGAATATTTTGAAAAGGGAAAGCTGAAACGTCCAGAGATGAAAGTGTATGTAAGCGGCGAAGAACTACTCAAAGCAGAACAAAAGGCAGATATTGCGTTTTTGGATGTTGAAATGCCGGGACGAAGCGGAATTTATGTTGGGGCAGAATTAATGAAAAGAAACCCTAGAACAAAAATCGTTATTGTGACGTCCTATCCGGATTATTTAGACGAAGCTATGCGTTTCCGTGTTTTTCGTTACCTTTCTAAACCAATTAATAAAAATCGACTTTTTGAGAATTTAAAGGATGCTATATATCAATATAATATCGAAAGTATTCGTATCCCAGTTGAAACAAAGGATGGAGTGGTAACACTTTCATCAGAAGATATTATTTGTTTGGAAGGACAAAAGAGGGGAACGAAAATTTGTACGGTAGACGGTGATTTGATTTCAGTGAAAGGAATCCAATCCTGGCAAGAAGAACTCAAAATTCCCAGCTTTTACGCTTCATATCGAAATTATATTATCAATATGAAGTATGTTGTATCCTTTAGTAAGGATTTGATCAAGTTAAAATACGCGAATAGAGAAATTAGCGCATATCTGGCAAATCGCCGGTATTCTGAGTTTAAAAATAAATATCTTTTATATATGGAAGGAATGCAGTAATGTGGGCATTAATTTGTTATGCGTTTGTTTTAACTTCAGAAGGTATTACGGCTTGGAGCTACTTTGAACAAGTATTTGAACGAAAAGGCAGCCGCAAAGTAGAAATATGGATGTTTATTTTAGGGTACTCGCTGTTATTTGCTTTGTCACAATTCAAAAATGTACTAATAAATACAGTTGCTTTCTTATTTGTAAATTTGATCTTACTGTTTTCGAATTTTGCATGCAAAAAATTAATAGGAATCATACAAGTGGCATTTTTAACAGTGGTTATGGGAGGGACGGAGATTTTAGCTGCTGTATTACTTTTACCTATATCTCATGATTTTGGAGCATATAAGTATGATTTATCTGTCATGATCTCTTTTGCTGTGTTGGGACGTCTTCTATATTTTTCCATTATGCAAATCAGTGCTAGGCTTTTTAAACCAACAAAAGACGGTATAGATACAAGTACAGTTCTTTTACTATCTGTACTACCATTAGTATCAGTACTTATTACGATGACGATTACCTATATTAGTATAACTACACGAATTAAACCGATTGTTGGCATATTGATGGCAATTAGTGTCATTGCATTACTGATGGTTAATATTTTAGTAACAGTTGTTTATAATCATATACAGAAAATGTATAATGATCGTTTAGAATTGGAACTAATTGCTCAGAAAGCTAAAATGGATACGGAGAATTATAAAATACTAAAAGACCATTATGATCATCAACGTGTTCTGATACATGATATACGTGGTCATATGCAAGTGATGAGGGGACTGCTTGAATCGAAAAATTATGATGAACTTGAAAATTACCTTTTGGATATGGAACGGGATCCGGCTTTGCAAAAGATAGCACGATTATGTGATAATACAGTTCTGAATGTAATTTTAGTCCATCACGCATCTATCTGCAAATCGTTAGGCATTGATGTCGATTTTGATATTCGACAGCATTCGGTAGATTTTATATCAGCTTATGATATTACAGCAATTTTTGATAACCTACTTACTAATGCCGAGGATGCAGCAAAAAATACCAGTGAAAAATATATTAAACTTTCTGCTACGCAGCAAGGGGAAACTGGAGTGTTGATTACGGTTATTAATTCTTGTAATTCTGCTCCAGATATGGATGAAGATGGAAATATAAAAACGAAGAAAAAAGATAAAGAACACCACGGTGTAGGTCTAAAAAGTGTCAAACAAGCGGTACAGCGTTATCACGGAGTATCGAGAATGTATTATAGCAATGAGGAAAATAGATTTCACAGTGTGATTCATTTGACCAAATAAAACTCATAGTATTTAATGAACAGCTCAAGAATCTGATTGAAATGTCGGGTTCTTGAGCTGTTTTTCTGTTTTAAGTCACTATTAGATATATAAGCAAAAATTGAAGCTGTGAGTTTGGGTGCAAATATTCATCAATACGTAATTTCATGTTTTGTTTTTGTCATTTTGTGTATTAGATATTGACTTAATATGAATTCACGATATAATTAAGTCACAGATTATAACGACTATATTGCTAATTTTTGTGGATGATATATGCTGATGTTTGTACAAGTGAAGTATCAACTGCGCAGCCGCGGGCGGAGCGTGCTGGTTTTGTGCATTGCGGTGCTGCTTGCGGCCTGCATGGCGTTTTACGTGGGGAATATCGGCGTGAACAAGGCTGCGCTGCAAAGCCTTTCGGACTCCGTGCCGGTGACAGTGCGCATCACGAGCCGAAACGGCGCGAAAACCGCGGGGCTGAACATTGAGGCGAAGCCGTTTGACCACTTGACAGAGGCGGGCGTGCACGATGTGCGATGCACCGCCGTGGCGGCCGGGGCGTTCAGCCCGGAGGTGCGCACGCAGGAGATGTTCCTCGGCGGCGACACGATCGTGCGCGCGGGGAATTCGCTTGAGGCGCTGGAGCTTTCGGCAGACAATCTGCATTTTGCGGACGGCCAAAGCGCGGCGTTTTTGAGCGGCGACAGCGCGCAGTGCGTCATCGGCGAGGATTACGCGGAGCGAACGGGATTGCACCCGGGCGATACGCTTTCGCTTGAGATTTACACGGTGCGGCAGTCCATGAACGGCACGATCTACCAGATGATCGGCGACGCGGCACTTGAGATCATCGGCACGCACAGCGCGCCCGGCGGTGCGGACGTGATTTTGCCAGTCAATTTCCTGCGCACAGAAGCAGAAACTGCGGGCGTATCATTTTTGTACGATTCGTGCAGCGCACTTGTAGACGACAGCACGCATTTGAAGGACTTTAAAGCCGAAATGCAGAAATATTTTATGGACATTAACCCGAGTGCGGAGGACCCGAACGCGGGCGACGCGCTCTCCGTGGAGGACGAGCTATTTGTGAAAACGGCGAGCCGCCTGCGGCAGAACATCGCGCTGTTTCAAAGCATGCTCGTGCCGTTTTTTGCGCTTATCATTGGGCTTGTGGTGCTGACGACTTCATTCATGCTGCCAAACGGCACGATCGAGTCGTTCGACGCGGCGCTGCGTGTGGCCGTGCCGGAGACAAGCGAGCTCACGATCACCTATGACGATAACGGCTACGGAGACCTTATGACGAGCTTAAATAACGCGCGGATGTCTGCGGTGCTGCTGTTTGCGGGCGGCTTGATCGCGGTCGTGGGCATTGTGGTTTTGTTGCTCTACTTCTTTATCGTCAAGCAGAAAAAGCGCACGGCGATCGAGCGGAGTTTGGGCATGAGCAAGGCGCAGTGCCGCGTATCGCTGATGGCGGGGATTTTGGTTTTGGCGTTGGTAGCGTCTGTCATCGGCGTCGGCATCGGTGCAGTTCTGCTGCAAAGCGATGTGCTGACGGGTACGGCACAGTCGGAGACGGAGGAGATCGACACCACGTTCAGCATTTGGGCGAAGGGCCAGACGGAAGTCACGGAGCCGGAAACGGACGCGACGGTGCCGGTCGCGGTGTATGTATTCATCCCAGTGTGCCTGCTTGTGTTCATCTTTTTGCTTTCGCTGGTACTTGTGAACCGAAATTTGAAAACGGAGCCCATCCTGCTTTTGAGCGGGAAAGGGGCGTGAAATCATAAAATGCATTCTAAAACATCTAATTGCTTAAAATATAGCATATAAACTGGCTATCGAACCGCGGATAGCCAGTTTATCATATGAATTTTTAGCGCCACAAATTTGTGACTTTATGGAGACAATATAAATGAAAAATAAGATTATAAGCATACTAGTAGCTATTAATTTGCTTTGCCTTGCGGGCTGTGCTTCAAATGCGGATGATATTTACAGCAAAAATATGGCGGCGACGCCGAAGCCGAGCGTTTCTGCAGAAAGCGCGGAAAGCGAAGACGCGAATACACTTTCCGGCACATGGACGCTGGTGTGCCCGCAGTATTCCGCCGTGCATTACGAGCGGTTCAGCGGGCTGTTCGCGGAGGAAATTCCCGGCGTGACGGTGGAGACGGTGACGTACCCAGAGAACGGCTACCGCGAAAAGGTGCAGCTTGCGCTGGTGGGCGGCGAGGAGATCGATTTGCTGGACACACAGCTTTTATCTGTGCGCGACCTTGCAAACAGCGGGCTGGTGCGTGACCTCGGCGTGTTTTACGACAATAATGCGCAAGAAGATTATGTAAATATGGTGGACACATACCGCGTGGACGGAAAACTTTATGAAATGCCGGTCACGGTGTTGCCGATGGCGGTGTGGACGGACAAGAAAATGACAGAGTCGCTCGGTGTAGAGTTGCCGGAAACGTTGAGCTTTTCCACGCTGAATGACTGGACGCAGCAAGCAGAAAAAGGCTCGGAATACTACATGATCAAAGAGTACCCCAAGGCTTCTGCGGTCATGAACGAGCTTTCCGCGTTCTTGGATTTTGATGAGAAAACGGCGCGCTTCGACACACCGGAATGTGTGCAGCTTTTAGAAAATATGTACGATTTTGCGTTTGCGCCGGACAGCGACTACACGACTTCGGGTTCGGACAATTTCAGCGATTATTTTGCGGTGTATAACAGCGTGCCGAGCCCGTCTCTCGCGTTCCCGGTGGGGTACCCGAAAGAGACGGTGAACGACCCAAAACCGTTTGCACTCGAAAATGGCGACGTGTTATTGGAAAAATTCTGCACGCTTGCGATCCCGACGGAAAGTAAAAACGCTGAAAACGCGTGGACGTATATCGATTTTGTAACGGGCGACCTCACGGAGTATATCGATAACGTCACGGCGTGGTCGTATAGCATCAATCGCGCCTATGACCGCAATTTGACGGTATTGATGCTGCAGCGGCAGTTTAATTTCACAGAGGAAGAAGCCGAGAGCGCGCTCGAAAACTTTGATGCGATTATGGAAAAATATAATGCAATCCCGACGATCGATGACCGCTTGTATGCGTCCTTGTACGAAACGGTGAATGCGTACCTAACAGCGGACAAAGCGCCCGCGGAGGAAACGGCGGCGAAATTACAGGCGAGTGCAGAGCAGTATTTTGCGGAGTGACACAGCCCGAAAGGGGAGAGAACATGAAGAAGAATCGAAAAATCTACTGGTTGTTTTTAGCGCCGAGTTTGCTCGGTGTTGCGGTGTTTTACTGCGTTCCGTTTTTCTATGCGGCGTATTATGCGGTGATCGACAACATCGGCTCCGGGCAATTTGTGGGGTTGCAAAATTTTATCGACGTGCTGCAAAACGAGCTTTTCCGCACGGCGGCGAAAAATACGCTGATCTTCATGGCGCTGACGGTGCCGCTCGGCATGGCTTTGGCGCTTTTGACGGCGCTTTGCTTGCGGAAGATCAGCCGCGGGCGGCAGCTTTTATCGCTGTGCCTATTATTACCGCTTGTGGTGCCGAGCGGCACGGGCGCGTATTTTTGGAAGATCTTATTCGACCAAAACGGGCTTTTGATCCGCACGCTGGTGCTGTTCGGCGTGCCGCATGAATCGCTGATACAATTAAACGGGCGCATGGCGATTTTGGTATTCGTATTTTTGTGGAAGACCGTGAGTTACAACACAATTCTGTTCTGGTCGGGACTCAACTGGATCCCGAAGACGTATTACGAGCAGATGGCGCTGGAGGGCGGCGGACACTTGGCACAGTTTCGGCAGGTGACGTGGATATACCTTGCGCCGACGACGTTCGTGGTGTTTTTGATGTCGGTCGTCAACGCGTTTAAGGTGTTCAAAGAAATTTACATGCTGTTCGGCGCGTACCCGGGACCGGATATTTACATGCTCCAGCACTACATGAACAATCTGTTCGCGGCGCTCAACCTGCCGCGGCTTTCGAGCATTGCGTACATTCTATTCGTGTGCATCGGCGCAGTGCTGCTCGTGGTGTTCCGTTTGCAAAAGCGCGTTTCGGACGCGCTGGAATAGGGGGCGAGCATGAAAAAATATTCTATTCCTTCCTACATATTTTTGGCTTTACTCGCAGGTGTAGCGATATTTCCGGTGCTGTTTGTCATTTCCAACTCATTTATGAGCAGTGCGGAGATCATCAGTCGGTATTCGGCGGAGATTTTGCCCGCAAACGAAGCGGATTTCGCTTCGCGCGGTGTGCATTTTGTGCGTGTGGGACTTCTCCCCGAACGGTTCGATTTGGGGCAGTACCGCGAGCTGTTTTTGAAAAGTCCGGGGTACCTGAGAATGTTCTGGAATTCCGTTGCAATCGTGATCCCGGTTTTGCTTGGGCAAACGATTTTGGCGCCGCTGACGGCGTATGGTTTTGAGCGTGTCATGTGGAAGCACAAGGAAGCACTGTTTCTTGTGTACATCGTCATCATGCTGATGCCGGCGCAGCTTTTGCTTGTGCCGAACTTCGTGGTGGCGGGTTGGCTGCATATTCGGGACAATGTGCTCGCGATTATATTACCGGCGGTGTTTCACCCGCTTGGCGTGGTGCTTATTCGGCAGCAGTTGAAAAATTTTCCGATCTCCTGCATAGAAGCTGCAGCGCTGGACGGCGCGGGGGCGTACCAAACGTACAGACTGATCGTGCGGCCCAATTTGTCCTCGGTCGTGGCGGCGTTGACCGTTTTGCTCTTTGCGGATAACTGGAATATCGTCGACCAAGCGGTGGTGTTTATTCGCAAAACGTATGAAAACCCGCTTTCCGTGTACCTTGCGAACGTGGTGTCGGAAGCGCCGGGCATATTCTTTGCGGTCTCCGTGTTTTATCTTATACCGGCGCTGCTGGTGTTTTTCCTCGGGCAAGATCATTTGATCGAGGGCGTTGTGCTCTCTGAGTTGAAAGTGTAGGTGCAAAATGAAGCGAAAAGTGAAGCTGCGCGTGAAAATCTTTTGCGCGCTCGGCGCGGTATATTTTCTGTTTGTGCTGTGCATGACGGTCTACGCACAGACCACGCACATAAACGCATTACCTACCGTAACGCTGATGCGTGTGGAAGACGGCGTTGTGCCGCGCGAAGCCGTTTATGGTAATCGGCAGAGAGGCTACCGCGTTTACACCGTAAAGCAGGAGGACGGCGCGTTCGGCAAGGCGTATTTTTTGCATGTTGTGGAATCGGAAAAGATCTTTTCAACCGAGCAGGAAGGCAAAGTGCTCATCGGTGTATTGCGCCGAGAAACGAACCCCGTGGCGTTTGAGATACATTTATCTGAAAATGAAATGCCGTATGGGGGCATGGAGGTGAAAATCGTGGGGTAGAAGTGGCAATTATAGATAATTATATAAGTAAAAATGAAGTTGCAAATCTAATTGGTAAAGATATAACCGTCATAGATGCTCATGGGAATTCAATCAAAGAATATAAGTGGGCTGAAATGACCCACGGAACAGTGTGTACATCTATTTTGGCAGAAAAATTTAAAGATGCAAATATTACGGCAGTTTCTTTATGGGACTCACATATGGAAATCTCTTTAGAAGAGGTATGCTCAGCATTTCAGTTATTTGAAAAAAGTAATTTTAAATGTATTTGTTTGAGTATAGGAATTCATAATTGGATTCATCTACACGCATTATATTTGCGGAAACCGTACAAAAGGTGATGGACGAAAGTAACAATCCCTATTATATTGCGGGCACCGTAAAATAAAAATGAAAGAGCGAGGGACAAAACACAGGAAAATGTCAAGCGATGAGAGGAAAATCTCGTTTTTTGCGGGTGGGTAAACTGAGACCGGCGACTTGCGCGGGTGTAAGCCCGTTCAAAGCGGAATGAGGACGAACAAAGTTAAAGAAGAACACAAACATGGAGATCAGGTTATTAGCGCTCTCAAGGGAAGAAAAGCCCTGCTTGGTTTTGTGCCAAGCCTTGAACTGTTTGTTAAAGCATTCGATCAGATTGTTGGAAACATCGTCCTTAAAGCTTTGAACGCGTATGTGCCTGGCGCCGTGAAAAACAGACTTGACCGGAATATTGTAGGCCGAATAACGGTCGGAAAAGGAATGATTGCACTTCTTATCGCCGCAGCGGTAGTTGGAATAGTGTTCGTGATCGTGATGCAGAAAGGAGGCCTTTCCGCACACGGGACAAGGCGGATACTTCCGACGATGCTCTTCCCGTGCTCTTGGGCGTTCGGGTGCAAATTGATGTTGGCAGGTTCGGCAGAGATACTTCTGATACCCATCGGGATTTTTGCCGTAACGATAAAATGAATGATCGTTGTTGCATTTTGGACACTGAATGTGATATGATTTCATCAGAGAACCTTTCCTTTCTTTTGGGAGTAAATGTGTTTTACGGTGAAACTATTATACCAGAAGGTCTGAGTGGTTCTCAACTTTCATTTTAGTTTACAATACGATCGGTGCGGACGGGAGGTATAATCATGTTTCGTTTAGCACTTTGCGGAAAAAACTGCGAACTATTGGAAAAAATAAAATCTCATATTCAAAGCTTTGTAGAAACATATAAAAATGAAACCAAGTGTATTTCGATTGAACAGTATAAGCAATTAGCATCGCTTCGTGATGATATGGTAGATGGAATTCACTTCGATATTCTTATGGTCGAAATTGATGCTCATCCACATGAAGATTTTCGTTTGCTTTCGGAAATACGAAAAACCGCTACGGACACTATCGTCATTCTCTTTTCAAAGTTTCTCGACTACGATTTTACTCGGCTGGGGTATCAGGTAGGCGCATTTCGGTATCTATCCACACACAATTTGTTTTCGGATCTGCCGGAAGCACTTTGCACTGCACTGGAGATTTCCTCTAAAAAGCAAAAAGGATACTACACGTTTTCTCATTATTCGGAAATTATCCGAATTCCATTAGATGATGTCTTATACGTAAAGCGAGTTAATCGTATAACCATGATCAAAGCAAAGAACGGCAATTTTCATCTTCAATTACCGTTAAAAGAGATTTATAAAGAAATAAATGACAGTAGATTTTTATTTATAGACAGAAGCTGCTTTGTAAATATAGATCATGTGACTTGCTTTGCTGATGCAGAAGTTAAGTTGGATAATCAAGAGAGCCTACCGATCAGTCACTCAAACTTTACTGCCATTAGAAGCGTATTACTATATAAAACACCTAATGAAATACAACAACCCGTAAGATAACTTCTTATTTCATATTCCATATAAAACCGCCCGCTATGTATCTAATTTTGATACATGAGCAGGCGGTTTTAATTTTTACGGCATCGGAAGAACCATACGCACGCATTTTTTCACTGGGTACAAGCTGACATTTAGGTACATAACGATTTGCTCTTTTCCGGCTTGTTCCTCAAGGTAAGTCACGCCATCTGCACGGCCGGATGTTGGGTAGACCATATAAAGAGAAGCTTCCGTTCCGGGCATCACAGAGATGCCATCTGCTTTTGAGTTAAGATCCGGGTTTGCGATTTTCATATAGATTTCACTCTTATTGAAGTAAGCGGACTGCGCTTCATTCAAAAGGTTAAAATCGCGGATAAAAACGCCGCCGTCCGTATTGTTTTCATTTTTGAAATCAACGGTCAGCAGAACCACGTCATGCTGCGTGTTTTCTGCAAGATAATCGACAGGCTTGCCGAATCGCTGCATAAAATCTTCGTAACGCACTACTTCCGCTTCGCGAATACGAACAGAATACCCATTGGTGTTTTCTTCTTTTGAATAGAAAAAATCACCGTTTAGGGGAATCCATTCGCCGATGCCGTATTCCTGCGTTTCAAATGAATAGGCTGTTGCATTAACGTACCAGATGCGCCATGCACAAAGCACCAATGCAACGGACAAAAGAATGACCGAAAGCGTTTTACTCACTCTTATCTTGCGTTTCATACGGCGTTACACGTCCTTCCCGTACAAGGTAAATTTCATCGGACAGCTCGCGCAAAACAGAAAAATCATGGCAAGCCAGAATAACCAATGCGCCCCGCTGTTTTTGCTCAAGAAGCAGATCTCTCACCATTTCTATGCCGTCTGTATCCAGTGCGTTTGTCGGCTCATCAATCAGAAGCAGCGCAGGATATTCCAAAATTGCTCCGGCAATGCCTAATCTCTGCTTCATACCGAGTGAAAACTGCTTGTATTTTCGCGTATCATCCGCGCCGAGTCCGACCTGCTCCAACACTTCGCGGATACGTTCCTCCCCGACTTTTCGGTGAATATTTGCAATCAGCTTTAAGTTCTGTGCCGCCGTATAATGATCGATAAATGCCGGGTTTTCAATCAGCATACCAATGTCCGGCGGAAAAGAAATATCCTTTCCAAGTACCTTACCATCAATCGTGATCGTGCCCTCCGTCGGGCGGATCAGCCCGGCGATTAGCCGCATAAGCATAGTTTTACCGGAGCCGTTCACACCGCGCAGACCGTAGATCGTACCGCTTGTAAGGGTGAGCGAGACGTCTTCAATGACGGTAATATTCTTGATCGTTTTTGTAACATGATTTACTACGATTTCCATATAGGCTTACTCCTTTTCATAGCTATGATAGGTCTGAGCCGAGAATGTCTCGATATTGGAACACAAAATACCCTATACCGATACTAAGCACAGCGAGCCATATTCCCAATAATATACCGAACGGCATGGTCAGACCGGTTGACACAAGCAGTGCGTTTCTTGCGCCCATGGCATAGTTACCGAAAAACACCGGGCTTTGAATATAGGCGCCTGCGAATAAATAGCCGGCAAGTACGAAGTAGCTTTGTACCGGTTTCAAAATGAGAGATAAGATCAACTGCACCAATGCGAGTACGATCATGGTGAAGCTGGTCATTAAAAATACCGACCAAATATTCCAAGTGGTGCTGCTCGTTAGGTCGTCTGCTTTCATGTAGAGCTCTCTCGAAACATACCAATTTGCCTGCATACTCGGCTTTGCTCCAAAGCATAATCCGGCAGCCGTGCTGGCCGCAAAAACGATCAGGTAGTTAACAGCGGTATTGATGACCGTCCAAACACATTTTGAAAGCCACCAGTTTCCTCTGCTGCCGGAGAGCACCATTAGCTGTTTGCCTATGCCGTTTAATTCTGCAAACGGATAATATAGAGAAGTAAATTGCATCCATAAGACGAATACGAACCACATCGTCGGCATTACGAAATCGTTTTCTGCGCCGGAGATCAGGTTCACCTTGCCACAGCCGCCGATCAGTGCTAAGAAGTAATCAGCCGTTGTAACAGGGGATTCCAAATATTGCGGATCTGTGAGCTCGAAAATGCGCAGCGTCCAGAAATGATAGATCGAAAGGAAGAAAAACATAATAAATGTAACGATTAAGCGCTTTTTAGCACGCCCTATGCCGTAGCGCAAATCGTGATCCAAAAATTTAATAAACATCTGCGTTTTTCCCCCTTTCCAAAACAATAACAAGCGGCAGAAGAATGAGTAAAGCCATCATAATCGTATAGACCACGATAGATTGATTGGACGATGAACTGGTCATCCAAATGTAGTTTAGAACAGAGGTTTCGGTAAATGAGCGGTATACGGATGCTTTTTGCAAAGATGCGATGATATACAGCAACACAAGATACGGCGCAAAAAGGACCACGAATTTATTCTTTTCAAAGAATGAAAGTGCAAGCGGAATCGTTGCCCATGCACCGGCAAATATACCGATCATCAGCATATTCAGGAAAGCTGTGCATAACGGGTGAGCGTAGTAGAGGTTTCCGAGCAGCTTAGTTGCGCTTACTTGATAATATAAGGCAAAGTTTATATCCGGGCGATAAGCCGGCACAAGGCATGACGCAAGCAAAAAGCTAAAAAGCATCGGCAGCAAAACCGTTAAAGCCCCTGAAAGGAATGTGGAGACATATTTTCCTAAAAAGTAAGAAGCTTTTCCAAGCTGCGATGCCATAATGCGGTCGTATCCGTTCTTTTCTTCCGCAAGATAAGACCAACTGTACGGGATAACAACAAAAACCGGCATCGTATAAAAGAAAACCATAGGCAGCGTTTCATTGGCTCGACCACCGATCCACGAATTATAAAGAGTGTAGATTTGCAGGAAAGGGTATTCGGCAAAAGTGCCGTCTGCCTGCAAGTCTACAGTTGTAAGAGTAAGCTGTAAATTATCTTTATATGATTTATAAGCCAAAATATCATCTGCTGTTACGATTAAAAGTAAAATCAGCAGCACAAATAGAAATGATTTGCTGTGAAATAAATTGTAGAGCTCATTTTGCAGAAAGTGCCTAAGACTTTTCATGTGGGCTATCCTTTCATTTTGCTAAATCACGCAGCATAACGCCGTAAAAGATTTCTCTGCCGGGGGTGATGGCTAAGAACGGATCTTTTTGCGATAAATATACGCGGTCGATCAAAAACTCTATTGTGAAATTTTGTGTTTCGCCCGGCTGCAATTCAAAGCTCCAGTAATCATCTCCGGGGCCGTGTGGATCAAAATAGGTCTCGTATGCAGAATAATAATTTCCGACGGTTGTATACCCCTCCGGGTTGTTCTGATTCTCGGGAAGGAGATCTTCATACGCGCTAAGTACAAACATATTGGCGTTGAATTTATATTTTACGCCGTTTTTGTTTTCTGCATCAATATTCTTAAGGGATAATTCTACATGCAGTATGCACGGGTCTTCAAAGTCGGATGCGTATCTTGCCCAGATAGAACTATCCGAGTTATATTTAATATCACTTTCCTCATATTCTTTAACGATAGCATCAGTTATACAAAGCTCCAAATCGCCGTCCCAACCGAGCCCCGGTGCATCATCTGTTTTTGCTTCGCCTTGATTATAATACCGACTGTGCAGCGTATAGGGTTCCCCTATTTCTGCAAAAGTTTTTATAAGCGCATCAGCTTCCGGTGAATTCACTTCCGACGAAGTTGTTTCAGAAGCACTTTCTTGCGATTCATTTTCCGCCTGTGAATCACTTGGCATCGCTGATTGAGAATTTGTGCTTTCGGGTTCAATGTTTGACATAGACGATGAATTTTCCGTTTCCGCTTCACTTGATCGATCCATGATAAAATAAATAACCGATGCGCCGACCAGCAGAATAAGAATTGCAACCGTGCAGATTATAGCTTTTTTGTTCATAATATTAACTCCTGAATTAAGACGATTTACGAGATTATATAAAAAACTACATTCAAATAGATTTAGAATTCAAAACTTATGTAACGTATCGTAAATACGGATACCACCGTTACAACAGCCATCAACAACGCTAACAGTCTTTTTGGTTTCATTGAGTTTGTCACCCTTTCGCTAAAAAATATTTTTTGTCTGTGGTGGCCACCACTGCTTGCAAAATCAAGTTTCAAGTTATATATAGCCGAAACCTGAGTTCTTTGTCTATACAATAGCATATAGTTGACGTTTATGCCAAAATATTGTCTGAATTGAGCAAAAATTATGTCTGAAGATTTCACTGCACTGTATACCTACTTGTATTGCGAAGGAACATTGCTAAATTATGTACCAGCCGCTCAAATCAGGCGGCTGGTTTCCTATGGGTTCAAGATCCCATATCCGAGGATTTCATAATACCCCACGGGATATTGGTTCTGGCGGCAGGCATCACCGGAGTTGCCCTCGATGGTGTAGACGATGCCGTTTTCGCATTTTTCCACGATGCCGACGTGATCGGCTTCGCCGTCCTGCGGACCGGATGCGCCGTTCGGGTCGTTCCAGTCGAAGAAAACGATCATGCCGGGAGCGGGCTCAACCGTATTATCCGCCCATTGCTCGCGGCTGCGGAACCATTCAACGCCGCCGACGCACCCGGCAAATTTCGGGGCGGTTCCCGTATCAAGATAACCGCACTCGTTAAAGCACCACGAAACAAAGCAGGCGCACCATTCTACACGGGAGTTAAATCCGTACCACGACCAATAGGGCTCACCGCCCACATTGCCGACCTGCGACAGCGCCACCTTGACGATGACATCGTCCCCGGAGTAGATGCCGTAAAGGACGGCAGACCACAACCTGTGGTTTTCCTCGGCAAGCAGTTCGGAAAGCTGCTGCCGCTGATCGGCGGTAAAGTTGAAATGCTCTGCCATTTCCTCGGCTGTTTTGTGGCTGACCGTGATATAAAGGTAGGTGCGCGTGACCGTCGTGGTAGTTTCCACAATGTTCCCGTGGCCGTCGTCAGTTTCGGTGATGACTTCCTCGGTCTTGCTCTCGGTGCGGGAAGAGATTTCGTTCATCTGCCAGAAAATATCTTTGAGGATGGCTTTCTTGCTGTCGTCCACCGTAGCGACCTCCTGCGAATCATCGGGGTCGGTGGTGGTCTTTACTGAATACACTGCCAGCACCTCCGGCCACACCGCACGGGAGCCGGACATTTCCAGCTTGTCATAGGTGAGATTTGCCCTCGCGGTGTCGATCTGCGATTGATAATCGGTGTTGATCTCCTGCACCGCCTGCCGCATGGTCTGTCCCGTGCCGCTGTCCTCACCGGAGAAAAAGATGCCAAAGCAAGAACCGGCGATCAGCCCGATCACGCAAATCACAAGGATGATAACTACCGCAACCCACCCGCCCACAGCAATGGCAGCGATCAGCGCCTTTGTTCCGGCAATGATGGATTTGACGGCGGCAGCAGTAGCCTTGACCGCCGCCTTGATGCCTGCCGCAGTCGCTTTTGTTGCTGCACGGGCGGTATGCGCCGCAGTTTTGGCGGCTTTTGCCGTGAACTGTGCGGTTTTCTGTGCCGTTTTTGCCGCAGCCTGCGTCGTTTTTATGGTCGTCCGGGCAGTCTGCTCGGCGGTCTTGATGGTTTTCTGCGTGGTCTTGACCGCTGCCTTACCCGTAGATTTTGCCGTCTGTTTGATGGTCTTGCTGCTGCGGTCTACCGTTTTGATCGTCTTTTGCGTAGCATCGGCAGAGCGGCGCACCCGCCGCATGGCGTCCTGCGCCTGCTTTTTCGGCAAGTCGGTTCTTCTTCGCTGAAAATAGTCCTTTGCTTTGGGGATATTCTCCTTAGTGGTCTTTACACCCTTGCGGCCGGCCTTATCTAATCCGTTGGTGGCTTCGTGCACCGCCGTTTCCGTCCCGGTCAAAGTGCGGTCGGCGGCGTATTCTTCGGGAGAGGATTCCGCCGCAAAAATGCCGTGCTCCGCCTTGTCCTTGGTGCGAACATAGGCATCCTTCATCCGCTCGGCAGCTACCGCCGATTTGTCGATCACCTTTACCGTTTTCTTGACCGCATCTCTCGTCTTGATGTCGGGCATGGCTTTACCTCTGCGCATTGCCGAACACACCCTCGCCGGGGCGCGTCGTCATCAAGCGGTAAAGCTCGGTATCTTTCGGAAAGCGGTTGATAAACGGCACCAGCGCCGAGCCGTACTTGATCAGCCCGCAGCCTGCGTCGGCATTGGTGACATAGCTCATCTGCTCGTCGGAAATGTTCAGGAGCTTCGAGAGCTTGGCACGGTCGGAGAACGCCTGATTGAGCATGACCACGAACTCGGAGTTGGAGAGCATCGTGCTTGCCTGCACGGAATCCAGAAGATATTCGACATTTTGCGTGATGGCGGTGGGATAACCGTTGCGCTTACGGAACTGCCGCCATGCAGAGTTGAAGAAAATGCCGCTCTGCTCGTTTTCAAAAACGACATGAAATTCGTCGATAAAGATGTGGGTGCGCTTGCCCTTCTTCCAGTTGAGGGTGACACGATTGAGGATCGTATCGGTAATGACCAACAGTCCCGTCGGCTTCAGCTGCTCGCCAAGGCCGTGAATATCAAATACGACGATGCGCTTGTCGAGATCAACGGTGCTTTCGTGTCCGAAAATATCCAGTGAACCGGTGGTGAACAGCTCCAGCGACAAGGCGATTTCTTTTGCCTTTTCTTCGGGCTGTTCCAGCAGCTTGTTTCGAAGGTCGCAGAGTGTGGCGGGCTTGCCCGTTCGCTCGGCATCCTGATACACCAGCGCCGTGCAGCGGTCAATGATGGATTTCTGCTGCGGGCCGACACCGGCCTTGTCGATCTGCTCCACAAGGGACATGATGAACTGCGATTTCTCCACGATGGGATTGTTCTCGCCGTAGCCGTCCACCATATACATGGCGTTCAAGCGGTCTTTGCCGCCTGCCGCCATATGAATGACAGTCGCCGTTTCCTTGCCCAGAGCCGCCGCCAGCGCACCAAATTCGTTTTCCGGATCGCAGACCAGCACATCATCGGCAGTGTTGAGAATAAGAAAAGCGATCAGTTCCTTAGCGCTGAACGATTTGCCCGAACCGGGCACGCCCAACAGGAACGCCGATTGGTTCAGAAGATTTGCTTTGTTGCGTAGGCTAAGTACCCAGCGCCTTGCCGCATTGCTGCGGTAGGTTTCCAGGCACT
>ERZ894183.245-NODE-245-length-49799-cov-16.740893_pt1 | contig 49799 bp, 36 predicted proteins | sample MGYA00380279_ERZ894183 | MGnify/ENA primary metagenome ERZ894183 (study PRJEB32331, sample SAMN06328422) | human gut metagenome | biome: human gut microbiome; feature: stool | host: Homo sapiens | collected 2013-06-26 ... | reverse complement strand
TCGAATCCGCATCCTACGCGATTGGTATAGTTATTTACGAAACGCTGTACTAGAATGAATTTTGACTATGTTACTGAGAACGGAGTGAACAGTAACAATTTTAATTGACGCCCAGTTTCTCCAGTTCTGCTGCCGCCTGTTTAAAAGATTTAAACTGAATTGCATGGATTCCCTGTTTTCTGGCTGCCTCACAGTTCTCCGCTCTGTCATCCAGAAATACGGATTTCTCCGGGTCAAGATGGTAGCGTCCGAGCAGGGTTTTGTAAATTTCCGGTTCCGGTTTGATCTGCTTCACCTGACAGGAGAACACTGCTCCGTCTACATATTTAAGAAACGTAAGTTTATCCTCCGTTCTCTCCAGTGTGTCAGTTGCATAATTGGAAAGAATATAAACATGATATCCTTTATCTTTCAGATATCTCACCCAGGTTTCCGCATAATCTGTTTTCTCAATTGTCTCGTCAGAACGGCGCATTACCTCCCGGATATCCTTTTCGTACTCCGGTGCAGCTTTTACCATCTGATCTACATAATATTGCTCAGTCTCGCTGCTTCTGTCTCTCTCATTCCAGGTATTGCTCTGAAATACCACTTCCGCAATTTTATCACGCTCTTCCTTCGGAAAACCAAAACTGTCCAGATAGGTCTCCCAGTCATATTTTACAAGAACCTGTCCAACGTCAAAAATAATATTCTCCATATCCGAATCCACCACCTTTTTATTCCTGTTCAGTAATTTATAAACCATCCATATTGCATAAGCCATGATGGGAACCATGATCGCCACTGCAAGCGAGGCTTTAAAATAGACCTGCGAATCTTCTCCATTCCCGAATGCAAAAATCATCGGCATACAACATGCAAGAAGCAGGATTATGATTGCGATCCATGCCCCGATTTTTTTTATCTTATTATTATCTTTTTTCATAAGCCTCCAGTTATATAAAAGACACGCCGGAGAAATTCCCCGGCGTATAGTCTTATTTACCGTCTGCCGATCAGACAGGTAAATTTATCCTTATTATTTATTTCTGTAGATGATATCGTCACGTCCCGGGCCATTGGAGATCATAGTGATCGGGAATCCGATATGTTTCTCAACGAACTCAACATACTTTCTGCAGTTCTCCGGCAGATCTTCATATTTTTTGATTCCGCGGATGTCGCATTTCCATCCCGGCAGAGTCTCCAGAACCGGTTTTGCTTTCTCAAGCAGTGTAGTTGTCGGAAATTCTGTTGTTACTTTTCCATCAATCTCATATCCTGTGCAGACCGGAATTTCATCCAGATATCCAAGAACATCAAGAACTGTGAAAGCAACATCTGTAGTTCCCTGAAGACGGCATCCGTATTTGGAAGCAACACAGTCAAACCATCCCATACGTCTTGGACGGCCTGTAGTAGCACCAAATTCACCGCCGTCACCGCCACGTCTTCTCAGTTCATCTGCTTCATCGCCAAAGATTTCAGAAACAAATGCACCTGCTCCTACTGCACTGGAGTATGCCTTGCATACAGTAACAATCTGTTTGATCTCATATGGTGGAAGACCTGCTCCTACTGCACCATATCCTGCCAGGGTAGAGGAAGATGTAACCATCGGATAAATTCCATGATCCGGGTCTTTCAGAGAACCAAGCTGTCCCTCAAGAAGAACTTCTTTACCTTCTTTTAATGCGTTCCACAGATACAGGGATACGTCACATACATATGGTTCAACCATTTTCTTATATTCCATAAGTTCAGCAAATAATTCATCCACATTAAGAAGCGGTTTGTGATATAAATGTTCAAGAAGAACATTCTTTGTCGCACATACACTTGCAAGTTTTTCTTTCAGATGTTCTTCATCAAAAAGTTCACTTACCTGGAAACCAATCTTTGCATATTTGTCTGAGTAGAACGGAGCAATACCTGACTTGGTAGATCCGAAAGATTTGCCGCCCAGACGTTCTTCCTCATACTGGTCAAAAAGAATATGGTATGGCATAACCATCTGTGCTCTCTCGGAGATAAGGATCTTCGGAGCCGGAACACCTCTGCTTACCACTTCATTGTACTCTTTGAAAAATACCGGGATATTCAGTGCAACACCGTTGCCGATCACACTTGTAGTATGATCATAAAACACACCTGACGGCAGAGTATGAAGGGCAAATTTACCATAGTTATTTACGATTGTATGACCTGCATTTGCACCACCCTGAAATCTTACGATAATATCAGCCTTCTCAGCGAGCATATCGGTAATCTTACCTTTACCTTCATCTCCCCAGTTAGCACCAACAACTGCTTTTACCATTATATAATTCCTCCTGTATTTACTGATTACTGTTTACCCGACCTTGCAGAATGACCTGCCGTATATCATCAGGAAACAGCAACGCTTATTATCTTTATATCAGATTCTGTAATATTCCAAACCGTTATGTTAAGTATTTACTGATCAGACATTGATCTCAGCTTTCACTCCCAGAAGTTCCTTATGGGAATCGAGGATCGGCTGAACTACTGTATTTACAAATCTCTCTGTCTGCTCTTTGGCACGTCCGATATATTTCTTCGGATCCATGGATCTCTGCAGATCTTCCAGAGAAAGGTTGAATGCAGGATCTGCTGCGATCAGTTCCAGCAGATTATTATCTTTGCCTTCTACCTTGACAGTCTTTCCGGCTTCCATGGAAAGCTCACGGATACGCTCATGAAGTTCCTGACGGTCACCGCCTGCTTTTACAGCATCCATCATGATATTCTCTGTAGCCATGAACGGAAGCTCTGCCATCATATGTTTCTCGATAACCTTCGGATAAACAACCAATCCATCTACAACATTAAGACAGAGGTCAAGGATTCCGTCAATAGCAAGGAAACCTTCCGGAATACTCAGACGCTTATTTGCAGAGTCATCCAGAGTTCTCTCAAACCACTGAGTTGCAGATGTGATCGCCGGGTTAAGGGCATCTACCATTACATATCTGGAAAGGGAAGCAATACGCTCACTTCTCATAGGATTTCTCTTATACGCCATTGCGGAGGAGCCGATCTGAGATTTCTCAAATGGTTCTTCTACTTCCTTCAGATGCTGAAGAAGGCGGATATCATTGGACATCTTGTGTGCACTTGCTGCAATTCCTGCAAGAATATTGGCAACACGTGTATCTACCTTACGGGAATAGGTCTGTCCGGATACCGGATAGCATTCCTTAAATCCCATCTTCTCTGCGATCATCGGATCAATCTTGTCGATAGTCTCCTGATCTCCGTCAAACAGTTCCAGAAAGCTTGCCTGTGTTCCAGTTGTACCTTTGGATCCCAGAAGCTTCATTGTTCCCAGAACATACTCCAGATCCTCCAGATCAAGCAGGAATTCCTGTGTCCAGAGTGTTGCACGCTTACCTACTGTAGTAGGCTGTGCAGGCTGAAAATGTGTAAATGCCAGAGTAGGCTGATCTTTATATTTATCTGCGAAAGCAGAAAGCTCGGCAATAACATTGACCAGTTTCTTCTTCACAAGCTTTAATGCTTCTGTCATTACAATAATGTCTGTATTATCACCTACATAACAGGAGGTTGCTCCCAGATGGATGATCCCTTTTGCTTTCGGGCACTGTACGCCATACGCATATACGTGAGACATAACATCATGACGCACCTGACGTTCACGTTCCTTTGCAACGTCATAATTGATATCCTCTGCATGTGCCTTCAGTTCATCAATCTGCTCCTGTGTAATGTTAAGGCCAAGCTCTTTCTCTGTCTCAGCAAGTGCGATCCAGAGTCTTCTCCATGTGCGGAATTTCATATCCGGGGAAAAAATATACTGCATTTCTTTGCTGGCATAACGTTCTGATAAAGGACTTACATATCTGTCTGTACTCATCTTCACTCTCCTGTTTTTTATAGGATATTATTTTTAATCCTTTTATTTCACTTCTGTACGTACGTTTTTCTCAACCACGTACGTTGAAATTATATAACATCATTCCTCTAAAAGCAACCACAAAAACCTTATCCCTGATGGAATTTACCAAGAAATTCTTTCATTCTCGCATGTTCTGATTCAAATACCTCTTTTGGACTCCCCTCAACTGCGATCAGTCCCTTATCCATAAAAATAATATGATCAGAGATATCTCTTGCAAATGTCATCTCATGAGTAACGATCACCATAGTGATGTGTTCTGCTGCCAGATCTTTGATTACCTTAAGAATTTCACTCGTAAGCTCCGGATCAAGGGCGGAAGTAGGCTCATCAAAAAACAGGATCTTCGGATTCATACATAATGCCCTGGCAATAGAGACACGTTGCTGCTGACCGCCGGAAAGCTGAAACGGATATGCATTCTCTCTGTCTGCAAGTCCCATCTGCTTTAACAGAGTTCTTGCCTGTGCATAAACCTCTTCTTTCTTTCTCTTCTGCACTCTGATCGGAGCATCTGTGATGTTTTTCAGTACGGAAAAATGAGGGAAAAGATTAAAGTTCTGAAATACCAGTCCCACATCCCCTTGCTTGATGATCTCACCGCTGTCCGGTGTCTCAAGACCGGTGGCACAGCGAAGAAGTGTGGATTTACCGGAACCGGAAGGTCCGATAATACTAAGGACCTCACCCTCCTCTACCTGAAGTGAAATGTCTTTTAATACTTCAAGGCTGCCGAAGCTCTTCTTTATGTTTTTCATTTCAAATAATACCATAGCAAATATTCCTCTTAAATTAAATGATGTCAGAGTCAAAAAATATTTTATAACCCCAGCCGCCTGTCAGCGATAATAGTTCAGTTTTTTCTCAATCTTATCCATTACAATCGCAACAAGAAGATTGAACACAAAATAGAAAACAGCAGCGATCACAAAAGGCATCATAGTCGTCTGTGCACTTGCAATCTGTTTTGCAATTGTAAACATCTCCGAAACAGCAACAACAAATGCCAGTGACGTATCCTTTACCAGTGTGATAACCTCATTTGTCACAGATGGAAGGATTCTCTTGATCACTTGCGGCAGGATGATCCTGAAAAATGTCTGGGCCTTGCTATATCCCAGAATCTTTGCAGCCTCATACTGTCCCGCTGAGATAGATTCGATTCCTCCTCTGTAAATCTCCGCAAAATATGCAGCATAGTTAATACTGAATGCGATAAACACAGCGATCAGGCTGTATCCCATGGAAATACGGATTCCAAAAATAAAGTATGGTCCGAAATACACAACCATCAATTGCAGCATTAACGGGGTTCCACGCATAACTGATATGTAGGCAGACACAATTCCACGTATCGCAGGATTCTTAGACATTCTGCCAAAGCAGATCAGAAGTCCCAGCGGAAGTGAAAAAAGTAATGTCACTACAAAAATCTCTACAGAAACCACCATACCACTGGCAAGCTGCTGCAGCATTACACTTAAAGACATAAGCTTTCCTCCTGAAAAATTTCTCCTGTACAGTAAGAAAAGAGGGTGCACAAAATGTACCCTCCATTCCTTTATAATGCGGACAGCCTGCACAGATCTGTCCTCTTGTATCATAACTGTTTTTGTTCCGGCTGACTATTCAGCATCTTTCGCTGTATCAGCTGTATCTTCTTTTGCTGTGTCTGCATCGGAAGCATCATCCTCTGCTGCATCATCTTTTTTATCATCAGATTTCTCATCATCTCCAATGCAGAGCATATCTGCTACTTCATACTTCTCAGCAAGTTTATCAACTTCACCTGCATCATAAAGTTTCAGAACTTCTTCCCATACAGTATCTTTCAGCTCATCGTTACCCTTCTTAAAGCCGATTCCATACTCTTCGCTCTGGATTGGCTCGTCAAGGATCACATATTTGCCTTCTTCTCTCTGGGAAAGCTGATATTTGGCAACACCGATATCTACTGCGATGGCATCTGCAGCGCCGGAATCCAGATTCATGAATGCTGTATTGTAATCAGGATTCTCTGTCAGTGATGCAAAGCTTGCTGTAAGATCCTTATTATCATCGCTGTTTAATGCATCCAGTGCTGCGGAAGCGGCCTGAACTACTACATTCTTGCCTGCCAGGTCATCCAACTTCTCAATCCCTGAATCGGCTGCAACAACCATCACCTGCTCATTGTTCAGATATGGATCTGACCATGTATAGTCATCCTCACGTCCGTTAATGGTAAATCCGTTCCAGATACAGTCAATAGAACCGGAATTCAGTTCCATATCCTTGGAATCCCAGTTGATCGGTTTCTTTACAAGTTCCCATCCGAGATTGTCGCATACTTCCTGTGCAAGGTCAAGGTCAAAACCAACATACTCTCCATTATCGTCTTTATATCCGAAAGGAGGATACTGTGCATCAAATCCTACAGTTAATGTCTTACTGTCAGCATCTGCATATACAGAAACAACACCCGTCATCATAGAAGCTGCCATAACTCCTGCCATGAGTACTGCTAAAGATCTCTTTTTCATGATAAATATCTCCTCTTTATCTGTTTTGTTATTTATCACACAGCCACTCTACCATGTGAAAGTATGTGTTAATCCTATCACACACCTCCGCCTCTGTCAAGAGTAAGTTATGAACCTGTACTTCTGTGATAATCTTTCATAAGTCTCTCCAGAAGGGCATCCAGATTTTTTTCATCTGTTTTCTCTTCCGGTACAGACTCGAAAGCTTTCAGAGACTGCCTGATTTCTTCTTTTATATCTTTCTTCAGTTCTTCATCTACTTTAAGTTCTTCCATAACCTTATCATAATCTGTCTTATCATGAACACTGCTGTATGCTATGATATAAGCTTTTAAGGCATCTTTTGAATGTGCTTCTCTGTATGCTTCCAGAAAACATTCCTGTGCTTTTTCCATCTGAAAAAGATAACTGTATGCACAGCCAAGATTATAGCGCACTGAAGCTGCGAATCCTTTTCTCTGCTCAGACAGATCCTCTCTTTCCAGGAGTTTCTGGTATACCCGGATGGCGTTCACATACATTCCGTTTTCTGTCAGTGCATCTCCCTTTCTCTTCTGACGGACTGCCGCTTTTTCTTTTCCATAAGTCACAATCCTGCTGTTAAAGCCTTTCATCTCCTCATAGGTAAGGTAATTGATCTCCTTGAAAACAGGATAGATCATCTCTTCCACACTTACATTTCTCTCCAGATTCTGTTTCAGCTTTGCAGCCAGATGCACAAGTTCAAGCTCATCTCTGAGCCAGTTGCATAATTCTTCATTAAAAACAGTATGATCAGCAAGGTAAAGATTGTGGTACAGATAATAACAGAGTTCTTCTATAGAATAAATATTCATACTGATATTCTCTATAAAATAAGGACGCTGTGCTTTTTTTGTCTGACATAAAATATATCCGCTCATTGCTCCATCTCCTTTACCATTCTACTGTCTCTGTCCAGGTTTTCCCACTGGAAGGGAACATTTCTCCGAATCCCAGATCTGTAACCGTCACTTTACATTCTGTAGATGAGACATACTGTAATTCCAGCCGTAATCTGGTAGTCTTATCCGGACGCAACGGAATACCGGGCAGCATCATTCCTACCCTTCTTTTCTCCGGTCTGTGGTACGTGCTTACAATAAACACCAGCTCCTCTGTATCATCAAGAATAAATTCACAGGATGCCTTACTGTCATACCAGTTATTTCCTGCCTCGATCAGCGGATAATAGGTAGGAGAACCCATCACTCTCATTTCCATCCCCACATCAGCCATAACCAGAGAATCGCTTAAAAAGCGATATCCCTTTAATGCCTTGTTCTCTGTTTTCTCTTTTCCTGCAGCGCAGGCACCCTTTGCAAAAAGATTATTTCCATAAAAAACCTTTCTTTTCTGATAGCAGAGTAACCTTACAGACTGTTCAGCCCAGTCCTGGGAAAATCCATCTCCTGTGATCTGAATGCTGGAAAACAGATCTCTGCCAAGTGTTTTCTGGACAAACTTACCGAATTCTGAATCTCTCTCCTGTCCCTCAGCAGGAAGTTCTGTCTCCACAGCTTCTTCCAGTTTTACAGTGACAGGCTTTGTTGCACCGTTCATTGTCATCTTGCGAAAAGACACGTTCTCCGGTGTAAAGGCATACCATCCCACACTGCGGTTCCAGGTTTCTCTTTTCTGTGAGAGCACATAATAATAGAAGCTTTCCCCATAATCCAGCAGCATATATTTCTCATGTGGAAATCCAATTATCTCAAATGCTTTCTGGAAATTCTCAACCTGAATTTCCGTCAGCCCGGGCAGTGTCACCGCCACACATTTAGTATTTTTGACCAGTTCTGCCACTCCCAGAAATTTAAGCATTCCCTGCAGAAACTGAGCCAGGATCTCCCATGGTGCAAGTTCCTGTCCTTCCACCAGCACAGAATCACTTTTTTCACAGATTCCATAGACATCATCGATCATGACTCCGCCCTTTTCCCGGACAAAGTAATCTGCTTCCAGTCCTACGCAATAGTCTTTCTGCTCCGGTCTCCAGCACAGAATACAGGGAGCCTCATACTGATTTCCACCCGCTTTCATAGAAAGAGAACGTGCCTCGTCTCCTTTTCTGTCATAATAACATATCTGAGAATACTCTTTGCCAAAATCAATTCCCACGATCAAATCACGAATTTCGTTCATTTGTTCCTCCCGGTTTCAGGACAATCTGTTCCTGCTCTTCTTTCTCGATCACAAACATCTTCTTCACATACTGTTCCTGGCGAAGATACTTCTTCACCTGTGAAAACACTTCTTTCTTTTTATCCAGTCTGCGTGCAGAGAGCATCTGATTGATCATATGATATTTGCTTACAGGTGTACCCTCAATCTTATTCATTGTAAGTACCCTCTCCTGTGTCCGATTTACCCGCTCTCCTGTTACTGATTCAAAATAATACCGCAATGTCTCCCCATAGAACAATGTAAATGATTTTGCAAAAATACCTTCATATAAATCACGCAAAGGCTCTGTCTGATATTTCACCTGATTTCCGAGGCCTGCATCCAGTGCATAATAGAGTGTCACCTTTGCAGACGGATCTGCATGGTATTCCACAAAGGTTTTATCATCCAGCTGATAGGGACTTAAGACAGATGCCGGAAGTTTTCTAAAGAACGCAAAGTACATTCCCTGTTTCACGCATTTCTGAAGAATCTCCTCTGCATTGCAAAGCTGTTTTTTCTCCAGTTTTTTTTCTTTGGAATACGCTTCCAGAAGAGCAAGACTGCATACAAAATCAACCGGCCACTTCTCATCATAAGCCCGCTCCAGCAGACTTCTTACAAAAACACTCATCGGATATTCTTTTACAAATGCACCATATGCAGTCTGCGTAAGATATGCTCCTGTAATACGTTCCTTTCCGCTGTGATGAACATAATCCTCCAGGATCTTCTCTCCCTCTTTCCTGTAATCAGAAGTAAACATCAGAAGGCCAAGAAGCTTCTCTTCCAGTTCATAAGTATCCATCTCAAAGCCCTGCGCACTTTTCCATACAGATATCAGTTCATCTACAGGACCAAATCTGTATTCCATAAGATACTTCAGGATCACTTCATCATATTTTCCGCGTCTGTATACATCCGATGCAAGGGCAAGCAATTCGTCATCCTCCTCCATCTCACATCTTGTCAGCATTCTGCTGGTCAGCTTCAGCTGGCTCTCTATGCGGATTCCTTCATATCCGAATTGGGAAACAATGGACATTGCCTGCTGATACATTCCTCTGGAGATCAGTACTTCCAGAAGAGCTGTTCTGTCTACAGCCGCATATTTCTTATAATCCATCTGTCTCAGATAATTATCTGCTTCTTCTGCTCTGGTGTGTTCGGAATAATAAGAAAGCAGCTTCTCTCTGATACATTTCTGATATTCATCTGAAAATTCCTCTGACTCCGGGATCCTCTGGAATGCCTGAAGATTCTCCGGTTTCAGTTCTGTATGCTCACTGCAGTGAAGTACCAGTCCCGGCTCTTCAATATGAAAACCAAGAACCTTATCTGTCAGTTCACGCTCATCAAATAATTTCTTGATATTATAATCTACTGTTGATACATATCTTCTCTGCTTCCCATCCTGAAACAGGATCACCGCATCATCTGTATAAATTCTTGGATAAGCTACGCCCTGGATACATGGGTAAATTTCTTCTTCCCTGAGCTGTTCATGGCGCACGATCACATAGCGTATCTTCTTATCATCACAGTACAGTCTGTGTGTAAACAGCTTCTGCGCGAGCAGTTTTGCCTGTCCTTCTGTTTTGGGATTGCTTAAAAATTCCTGATAAAGGACCGCATAATTCTCATTCATCCGTCCTTCTTTCGCCTTGCGCATGGCAAAAATCTTCATATGATCCCTGTAATCCGCATATGTCTGTGGCTGACGGCCTCTGTTTCCCACAATACTTGCATAAATAAATGCCTTTTTATCATCTGCAAGAGAAGTATTATTATAGGTAAAATACATCAGAAGGGGCTTTGGAAGTTCTCTCTGATAAGATGTATCCATTGTTTCCACATAATATTCATATATCCTTGTCAGACGGATCCCTTTCTCCACTGCCAGGGAAAACCATCTGAAATATTCCGGTTTTCTCGGATTTCCAAGCATGATATATCTGCAGATTGCTTCCAGCGTATCATCGGATTCAAAAGCATCGTATCCCATTGCCAGTGCTCTGTACATACTGGTACAAAACTCTCTCTCATACCCTGTAAGATAGGCAAATCTCATCACCAGCTCTTCTGTCAGAAGACCTTTCTCTCCCGCAAATAAAAATACCTGTGTCCAGAAACTGCTCATTCTGTGAAGAAGTGTTGTATCACTGCTTATATAATTCCATGCTTCCAGATACAGAAACGGACTCCTGCAGCCTTTCTCAAAAAGTTCCTCCATCATAAATACTAGCCTTGAAGGGGAACCCTTATCCTCCGGATTCATCTCCAGCCAGAGTTTGAACAACAGGAAACTGTCTTCCTTCTGCAGAAAGAAATTGTACAGACGTCTTATCGCCTGTTCTCTGTCTTTGTGCAATCCTGTAAGAACGCAGAGATAAAGGTAAGCACCTGCCAGTTCCAGATTCTCTCTGACAAAGTTCTGATGTTTAAATTTCTTCAGAATTTCTCTTGCCTGCTCATCCTTTTCTTCCATATGAAGAATGTATGCTTCATACATCTGATATTCCGGATAATCACAGCCTTCTTCCCTTAACTGATTAAGGACAAATCTGCTGCTGCCGATCCATGTCTTACTGTCCATTCTTTTGCAGGAGTATTCTGCAAGGTCACGTAACAGTTCCAGCTTATGCCGTTTCACATGAATCTCTGTTTTGAGCTGCACTTTCGATTCCATGGATGCAGTGATCTGATAAGTCAGCTGCTGATAAGGACTCTTCACAGTGATCTCACCAAACTGACGCCCTTTTTTCAGCTTTTCTTTACGGATTACATATTCCACCTGATAATAGCTTCCTATAAAATCCTCATCTGTGACCACATGCCTGGAAACTTCCAGAAAATCGCCTTTCGCCTCTACCTCCAGCCTGAGATGTCCCCATCCGCTCCTCTGGACTGCAAAAGTTTCGCGGACAGATTCACTGATATCATAAAAGCTGTTCTGATCTGCCTTCAGTTCAATTTTTACAGGATCCTTTTTTCCCGTTCCGATCAGAAACTCTTCTACATGCTGAAATGTCACAGGCTGTTTTGAGAGTCCCTTATAAAGAGCTTTCTCTTTCTGTCCGGCATTTCTTAACAGAAGTTCAAATCTGCGGTCTGTAAAAACACGATATGCTTCTTTAAAATCGTCCTTTGCAATATTCACAAAGGTATCCATATCCGGCACATCTCCGGCTGCACTTTTCAGTTCTGCTTTCTCTGTCTGAATAAGAAATGGCAGCTTATATTCTCCAATGTCTGTGGTGAAACAAAGCCATCCCTCATGTCTCTCACCCGGGTGCATCCCCGCACCGTCAATTCCATACTGCAGTCTCACCGTAGTTCCCGAAAATTTCTCGGTTCCCGGTACCACGCGCCTGTTGGAAGATGTAATATATCCACGTATTTTCTGATTATCCTCTGTTCCAAAATACAGTTCCCCTTTGTACACATCACCTGCTTTCAGAGTCACTTCTATTTTGTCCTGCGAAAAAAGGAGCTGCGGATGTTCATGTCTGAAATTTCCACTTAATAGTTCTTCTATCGTCTTTTTCAAAATTGTTCACCTTATATCCTTGCTTAAATTACAGAGCTACTGTTCACAAGCCTATTGCATTTAATTATACACCACAAAACACATCCGCGCAACAATCCGCTCTTCAGCTTTTTCGTTACTGTTCACTCCGTTCACAGTAACGTAGCCAAAATTCATTCCAGATTGCCTGCGGCAATGGAATTTTGGCTTGTATGTCTCGGGATTTTGGCATATTCATGCCAAAACACCTCGCGGGATAGTGGCGTGTGAACAGTAACGCTTTTTCTCCTTAATTTAATATTGCGCACAGTTAAATTGTCTTATATAATAAAATATATCTTATGATTAAAGCAGATAATTTCTTCATTGTACATTATTTATCAGAAATAAGTATCTGCTCATAAAGAACGGAGGTGCTCTATGAAAAAATTAAAAGTATTTTCTATCTCAGCAATTCTTATTGCTATCTGTTGCTCTTTTTTATTTTCAGCTTCAGTATCCGCAGCATCAAAAAAACGTAACAAATTTGACCACAAACCCAGCGGAAACATTTATTACTATGATGAAAACGGACATACTGTAAAGGGACTTGTCACGATCCGCGGAAAGAAATATTATTTTAATGAAAAGGGAATCCAGCAAAACGGCTGGCAGAAGATCAAGGGAGATTATTATTTCTTCCAGATCCGCAACGGCTGTTATGCCTCCATGGTAACTTCCCGGCGTGTAAATGGTATTTATCTTACCAAAAGTGGAGAAGCACGCTATAACAGTGAAGAAAAAAGAAAACTGAACCTTATGGTCACAGCTAACCAGGTCATGCGTCGTGTGACCAAAAGAAATATGTCCAAACCAGAGAAATTATGGAGATGTTATCTGAAGGCAGTCAGCTACGGATACGGTGGCACCGGCAATGACTACGATTTCCGTTACTATTACTCAAACTGGGATGTCAGCTATGCGGAGGATATGTTCTACCGGGGGCATGGCGACTGTTTCGCTTTTGCATCTGCATTTGCTTACCTGGCTAACGCAGTCGGATTTGAAGCCAAGGTTATCTCATCAGGCGGTCATGGATGGGCTGAGATCAAAGGAGAAGTCTGCGATCCGAACTGGGCAAAAGGCACAGGACATATCGAAAGATATTACCGTATGAGTTATGATCTCAGTGGTGTAGACGGACGTCCCTATTATAGAGGAAACAGGGCGTATGTAATTGCAATCTGATCTCATCCGGACATTTTCTGACATATCAGGCAGATAAAACTATACGCTTCGCTGCCTGATTTATAGTAATCCTCTAAAATAACGCATCTTAATCCAAAAAGTTCCGGGTATCTGTATCTGCCAGATGTCCCGGAACTGTTACTGTTCACTCCGTTCGTTACTGTTCACTCCGTTCTCAGTAACGTTGCCCAAATTCTCTATCCTGAGTTGACTTTCCTTTCTTTATATCGTATCATTAAATATTATTCATTCAAAAATATTTTTAAGAAAGAGGTTATCATCCATGCAGAATAACAAAAATTTTCTGGGCACAGAACCTGTTGGAAAGCTTCTTTTAAAGCTATCCATTCCAACAGTGATCGCCCAGCTCATCAACATGCTTTATAACATTGTAGACCGTATTTACATCGGCCACATCCCGGGGGAAGGCAGCCTGGCACTTACCGGTGTGGGAGTCTGTATGCCCATCATCATGATCGTCTCCGCATTTGCGGCACTGGTCAGTTCCGGCGGCGCACCAAGGGCTTCTATTTACATGGGAAAACAGGATAATAAATCTGCTGAGAATATATTAGGCAACTGTTTTATTCTTCAGATTATTATCTCTGTTATCCTCACTGCCATTTTACTGATCTGGGGCAGAGATTTATTACTGGCTTTTGGCGCCAGTGAAAACACCATCAGTTATGCAACAGATTATATGCATATTTACGCTTTCGGTACCTTGTTCGTACAATTAACCCTTGGTATGAATGCATTCATTACTGCACAGGGATTTACCACATTTTCCATGGTTTCCGTCCTGATCGGTGCTGTCTGCAATATTGTTCTGGATCCTGTGTTTATCTTTGTTTTTCATATGGGGGTACGTGGTGCTGCACTGGCAACTGTTATCTCACAGGCGATTTCCACACTCTGGGTAGTTTCATTCCTCTGCGGCAAAAAGACACTGCTTCACCTCAGGAAAAAGCATCTCCACCTGGAGGCAAAGGTCGTTCTTCCCTGTATCGCGCTGGGACTTGCTGCTTTTATCATGCAGTCAAGCGAAAGCATTGTGACTGTCTGCTTCAATTCATCCCTGCTTCGGTACGGCGGTGATATTGCAGTAGGAGCCATGACCATCCTGACCAGTGTTATGCAGTTTGCCATGCTTCCTCTTCAGGGAATTGCGCAGGGAGCACAGCCAATTTCCAGTTATAATTACGGTGCAAAAAATGCAGACAGAGTAAAGAAAACATTCCGTTTGCTTCTGATCACCTGTCTGTCATATTCTGTACTTCTCTGGGCTGCTGTACAGCTTGTTCCCAGAGTATTTGTAAGTATTTTTACTGCTGATACAGATCTTATTGGATTTACTGCACCAATGCTGAAGATCTATCTGGGTGGTCTGTTCCTCTTCGGTATCCAGATTGCCTGCCAGATGACCTTTACCTCCCTTGGAAAGGCTGTAAACTCTATTATTGTTGCTGTTGTCCGTAAGTTTGTACTGCTGATCCCGCTGATCTATATTATGCCTCATATGATATCTGATTCAACAACAGGCGTATATATGGCTGAACCCATTGCAGATATTACTGCTGTGATCTTTACCTCTGTTTTATTTACATTTCAGTTTAAAAAGGCACTGGCAGAAATTCAGAATTAAATACTGTACAAATCCATAATAAGGGGTGAACATTACAAAACGTTCACCCCTTAAATTATGCATTTCTATAGCCAAACGGATATTCACAATCCGCTTCGCTACTTGATTGATTAAAACAAGTCATTAATCACTTCCTGTACTGTCTGCAAACGCTCTGCTTTCCATGCTTTTGCACCACAGAAAAGAAGTCCCTCATCTACATTCCCTTTTACTGCATTGATCAGTCCGTCAGTAATACAGTAAGGTATTTCTTTGGGGCTGCATTTTACAAGACATCCATGACAGGGACTGTGTGGAATCTGTTCGCCGTTCATGACACGGGTCATGAATTTGTTCATAATGGCACGACCTGGCATTCCAACAGGGCTTTTTACAATGGCAATGTCGGATTCTTTTGCTTTTAAATGAGCTTCTTTGTAGCGGATGTCTGCGTCACATTCTTCCGTTGTAATAAAACGGGTAGCTACCTGAATGCCGTCAGCACCCAGATTATCCACTTTTTGGACATCCTCTCTGTTATAGATACCACCGGCTACAATCACTGGGATTTCTGTCTCATATTTCTCTGCGTAGCTTTTTACTGTTGCGATGATTTTCTTTATTTCTTCACTGTAGGATTCTTCAGTATATTTCTCCAGTTCTTCTTTATGAAAGCCAAGGTGTCCGCCTGCCTGAGGACCTTCGATCACTACCAGATCTGCAGTTCTTTTGTATTTTCTGTCCCAGTATTTCAGGATTACTTTTGCGGATTTATCTGTAGATACGATAGGTGCAATCTTTGTCAGACTTCCTTTTACCAATTCCGGAAGCTCTGTAGGAAGTCCGGCACCGGAGATAATGATGTCTGCACCGGCTTTTACTGCAGCCTTTACGTGAGATGCATATTCTTTCAGTGCAACCATAATATTGTATCCTATGATTCCGTCTTCGGAAATCATACGGGCTTTTTTCATTTCACCGGCAATGGCACGTTCATTGGCTGCTGCCGGATTTCTGTCGAAATCTTCTTCCCTGTAGCCGATCTGTGCAGTGGAAATAATACCAACTCCTCCTGCTTTCGCAACAGAACCTGCAAGTCTGCCAAGACTGATTCCAACTCCCATTCCCCCCTGGATCAAAGGAACTCTTGTGATTTTATCTCCTATTTTGAAATTCTTCATTATAATTCTTCTCCTGTTATTTTGTTTGTATTTTAAATATTTTGATATTCAAAGTATATCACAATATTTATTCTTGTCAAGAGAAACCAGTTTATATAGTTTTTAATACTATATAAACGTTACTGTTCACTCCGTTCACAGTAACATATAAACTTATAGATTTTGACAAAAAATCCGCAGATATGATCAATTTATGTAATCATATCCGCGGATTTATTTATTTTCATTAAATTTTCCTCATTATATTATCTTCCAACTGTTTCTCATCGGGCTGTGCAATAAAATCGAATGGTATCTATCACTTTCTCCATTTGAAGGGGTTTTGAAAAATGTTCGTTCATTCCTGCTGCTTTACTCTGTGCAATATCATCCAGAAAGGCATTGGCTGTCATAGCAAAAATGGGGATAGATTTCGCATCCTCTCGATCCATTTTTCTGATTCTGCGGGTAGCTTCCAGACCTCCCATTTGTGGCATCATCAGATCCATCAGAATCACATCAAAGTATCCGGGCTCTGAATCCTCAAAGATTTCTACGGCTTCCCGTCCATTCCATGCCTTTGTCACTATCATTTTTTCTTCTTTCAGCAGAAACTCAGCAATTTCCATATTCAGCTCATTGTCTTCCACCAGCAGAACCTGAATTCCCTCTACTGAACAGTTCTGATACATATGAGATTTCTTTTCCGGTTCCTCAGCAGAGATTTCAAAAGAAATATGAAGAATAAATTTGGTTCCTTTTCCCTGTATGCTCTCAAAGAAAAGAGTTCCTCTCTGCAGTTCTATCAGTTTTCTGGCAATGGCAAGTCCCAGACCAGTACCTGCATATTTTGTTCTGGCTGACTGTCCTTCCTGGGCAAAAGGCTCAAATGCCCTTTTCTGAAATTCCTCACTCATGCCGATCCCGGTATCTGTACAGGTCAGTTCATATTCCGCAATGGTATCCGTATAGGAAATCTCACGACAGGTAACTGTCACAGAACCGCCATCATGATTATATTTTACTGCATTGCTGCCGATATTCATCAATATCTGCTGGAAATGTACCGGACTTCCTATCAGCTGTGTATGGATGATTTCTCCAGCTTCTACATAATAATTGACACCAGCTTCATTTGCCTGCATCCTGATGATTTCATTCGTATTATGCAAAAGTTCCAGCAGATTAAAGTGCTTTCTCTCAAGCTGTATATTGCCGGATTCCAGCTTATTCATATCCAGCACATCATTGACAAGATTTAAAAGATAACTGGAAGCAGTCCTGATTCTGGTACGTGCTTCCTGCTGAAGCTCCAGATCATCCGGATAACGGTCCGCAATATCCACACAGCCCTGGATCCCGTTGATCGGTGTACGGACATCATGGCTCATTCTCCTCAGGAAATCTGTCTTTGCCAGATTGGCTTTCTCTGCCTCCTGAGCGGTTCTTCTCAGTTCTTCCCGGCTCTCCAGCTCAGATATTTTCTGGTCATTAATATCTCTCGTCACATAGAGAACATTAGTCACTTCCCCTGCTTCATTTCGAAGCTTTACAATAAATCTTGCCTGATACCAGACTCCGGTTATGGCTCTGTATTCTGTGGAAACCTCCTCTCTGTTCTTCAGACGCTCTGCCAGAGTGGAAACATCCAGAAATTCTCTCATTCTTTCCTGAAATTCGGGGGCTATGAATTTTTCTCTGGCTTTTGTAAACTTAACAGAAGTCTTTCCACTTCTGCCGGTCAGACGGTGCATGGATTCCTGGCTGGAAATCTCCTCATAGGTATCATGGATCAGATCCATCCGGTAAATGATCCGGTACATTTTGCTGATTGCAGAGATAATCTCATTATTCAGTTTCAGGTCAGCCATAGTCTCTTCCATCTGCTGCTTCTTTTTCATATCCTCCTGCACAATATCATCAATATAGCGAAATCCCATAATGATCTTATAATCATCCCTGTTGCCTGTCTCCAGGCGGATCACCTGTAATTCAAAATACTCATGTCCGGCATGGTTTTTCACTGACTGATAACGATACGCAAAACGCTTGTGATTCTGCAGATACTCTATGAGAGCGTGACGTTCCATCTTCCGGAGGAAATCCGGTGCTGATTCCCGGATTACGTAATGATCATAATAAAATCTGATTCTGGAGGTATAACTGGATTTCAGCTCCGTCATCTCATCAATCTCTGTACCATTGGAAAGTATGCTCTGTTTGATCGTTTCCAGAGTATCATTTGCCAGATCACATAAATAAAATGAGGTATAATCTACGCAGAGAGCTTCCAGAATATGCTTCTCCTTCTGAAGTTCCTCCAGATTGCTCTCCAGTGTTTTCTGTTTTTCCTCAAGCATCCTGAACATGCGCAGATTGTTCAATGTACTGGCAAGATGTCCGCCTGCATTGGAAAGAAGCGATATGGAAACACCGGGATTAACCAGATCCGGATTATCCAGACCGATAAAACCGCTCAACTGCGTATTTGCAAACAAAGGTAAAACCAGCAGAGAATGAATATCCTGAACCTTCAGAATGTCATATTCCGAAGGCATAGTTTCACATATTTTCTCCAGATCATGAATAATTATAGTTTCTCCACGAAGAAATTTCTCATGCCACACCGGCATACTATCGGCAGAAATACGAATCAGATTGTCAATCTGAGGGACGATCCCCTCTCTGCACCATTCGAAGGTATTGCTGTAATAATCCTGTTTTTCAGACATCAGTTCAAAAATATATACTCTGTCTGCATCTGTATATTCGCCGGTGTATTGAAGCAATGCAGGAATACAGTCCTTCACTTCTTTCTCATCTGATGCCTGATTGATGTCTGATATCAGAGACAGGATCTGATTCAGCAGTTCCAGCTTTTTGTTGAATTGTCTGTAGTTGATCTCATGTTCTTCACTCTTATTATCGTTTGCCTTAAACTTTTTCATATAATCTCCCAACACTTATATAGAAAATACTACCGCATTAATGCCTGAAAACAAAAAAAGAACAGCCGATACATATGTTCGAACTGTTCTCCTACTTCTGAAGTCCATACAGCATTGACATTACTGTTTCCTGCTCATTTGTACTCATACCGTTCCGTATCCATAAAACTTCCCTTTAAGCCATTAGAGGAAGTATATTTGTAAATATCATTTAAAGATACTTTCGTTTCTGCAAAAGTCATTTTCGCTTATATCACTTTTATAATATCACAGACAGCTACGTTTGTCACACGAAAGTTTAACCGAATCAAGTAAGTCCCCTGCTTCAATTGCGAATATCCACTTGACATAACTGTAATACACAATTTTTCATGATGGATATCACACTTTTATTTCAGAATCCGAATTATTACAAACAGTCAATTCAAAATGATTTCTATTTGTTTTTATAAAACCTTCTTTCTGTAGCTTTGATATCTCCGTAGACATTGCCGCGCGGTCAATGCACAGATAATCAGCTAGCTGCTGCCGGTCAAAGGGAATATCAAAGGATAACGACGAATGTCTGATAGACTCTGTCGACAGATAGGACAATAGTTTGTCCCTTGTCGTTCGCTTGCCCACATGTGTGATTTTGTCGTTCAGGATCAGTATCTTATTTGCCAGGACACTGACCAGGTTGCGGATCAGCTTCTGATGGTGTTCGCATGCAGTCGGGCAGGAAATCAGAAGCCTTTGGACATTTAGCAGAATAATCTCACAATCCGTATCTGCCACCACACTGACATTCAGAACAGCACCCGGGCTTGCTGCATATGGCTCACCAAAGAAATCACCGGTATGACATTTCGACAGAATATTCCGATGCCCCCAAAGGTCTTCCTGAATAACAAGAACACAGCCAGACACCACAAGTCCCATTACCTCAGTAGAATCTCCTGCTCTGAAAATATAAGAATCTCGTTTTTGGGAAACTGTTGTTGCTTTTACACAATGCAATATAGATAATATCTCGTTATCAGTAAGGCCTGTAAAGAATGGACTGTTTTTTAGAATGGGTAAATATTTTTTCAAAATCATTCCTCCTTGTTGGAAATCAAACATACAAGTTGTATTTATCATACTATAATGCTGACAGAAACAAAAGTTAAATCTATTGACGGAGGTAAAATGATAAGAAAGATTATTCGAATCGATAAAGAAAAATGCAATGGCTGCGGCGCCTGTGCAGATGCCTGCCACGAAGGTGCCATTGATATCATTAATGGAAAAGCAGAATTGGTGAGAGAACATTTCTGTGACGGACTGGGGGATTGCCTCCCGGAGTGTCCCACAGGTGCCATTTCCTTTGAGGAACGGGAAGCACCTGAATATGATGAAGCGGCTGTGAAAGAAGCACAGAAAAAAATATTTGCCAAAAATCAGGCAATAACTGCTCATGCCGGCTGTCCCGGGTCTAAAAGCATGCAGATTCAGCGCTCAGAAATACCCAAATCAGAAAAGCCATCTTCAACCACAGGTCAGGTATCCAATCTTCAGAACTGGCCGGTACAGATTAAGCTGGCACCTGTCAGTGCCCCATATTTTAACGGCGCAAAGCTTTTAATCGCAGCCGATTGTACTGCTTACGCTTACGCAGGCTTTCATCAGGATTTTATCCGAAATAAGGTAACATTAATCGGCTGTCCTAAATTGGATCAGGTGGATTATAGCGAGAAACTGACTGCAATAATCCAAAATAACGATATTCAAAGTGTGACGATTGTAAGAATGGAAGTTCCATGCTGTGGCGGACTTGAGATGGCAACCAGAAAAGCACTTCAGAATAGTGGAAAATTCATTCCCTGGCAGGTTATAACCATAGGTATTGATGGAAATATTATAGAATAAAGGAGGATACGACAATGGATAAAAAAATGTTTTGTTATCAGTGTGAACAGACAGTGGGATGCACCGGCTGCACAGGAAATGCAGGTGTCTGCGGAAAAAAGGCAGGCACTGCCAAATTACAGGATGAGCTGACAGGTGCGTTGATCGGTCTGGCAAGGGCTGTCGATAGCGCAGCAGCTATTTCCAAAAGTACCAGTCAGGTCATAATTGAAGGACTGTTTACTACCGTTACAAATGTGAGTTTTGACGATGCAGCAATCGAAAATATGATACAAAAAGTCAGAGCAGAAAAAGAAAGACTGGTTCCTGACTGCAATAAATGTCAGTCACCTTGCGGTAAATCAGACGAATATGACATGCAGCAGCTGTGGAATGCAGATGAAGATATCCGCTCCCTGAAGTCCCTTATTCTTTTCGGGATTCGCGGAATGGCAGCCTATGCTTATCATGCAAATGTTCTGAATTATGAAGATGCCGAAGTAAACCTTTTCTTCTGTGAAGCATTATTTAAGATTGGTTATGAAGAAAGTGTGGAAACACTGCTTCCTACTGTACTGAAAGTAGGGGAAATCAATCTGAAATGTATGGCACTTCTTGACAAGGCCAATACAGAAACTTACGGAACACCGGAACCGACTGCAGTTACACTTACTGTAGAAAAAGGACCATTTATTGTAGTAACCGGTCATGATCTGAAGGATCTGCAGCTTTTACTTGAACAGACAGAAGGAAAAGGAATCAACATCTATACCCACGGTGAAATGCTCCCTGCCCATGCCTATCCACTCTTAAAGAAATTCTCTCACTTAAAAGGAAATTTCGGAACTGCATGGCAGAATCAGCAGAAAGAGTTTGATCATCTTCCGGCTCCGATCCTTTACACCACCAACTGTCTGATGCCGCCAAAAAGCAGTTATGCTGACAGAGTATTTACAACAGAAGTGGTTGCTTTCCCAGGCGCTGTTCATATCGACGAGAAGAAAGATTTCACACCGGTTATTGAAAAAGCACTGGAACTGGGTGGTTACAAAGAAGATCAGACACGCACAGGCATCAACGGCGGCACGAAAGTGACAACCGGTTTCGGTCATGCAGCCATTCTGTCCCATGCAGATACTGTAGTAGAAGCTGTTAAATCAGGGGCTATCCGCCACTTCTTCCTGGTTGCCGGCTGTGATGGTGCCAAACCAGGTCGAAACTATTACACAGAATTCGTGAAGCAGACACCTTCTGACAGTATTGTTCTCACCCTGGCATGTGGAAAATTCCGTTTCAATGATCTGGATCTGGGAGAAATCGGTGGTCTGCCACGACTGATGGATATGGGCCAGTGTAATGATGCTTATGGTGCAATCCAGGTTGCTGTGGCACTTGCGGATGCATTTGGATGTTCTGTAAATGAGCTTCCGCTTTCCTTCGTTCTCTCCTGGTATGAACAGAAAGCAGTCTGTATCCTGCTGACACTTTTACACTTAGGTATCAAGAACATCCGTCTTGGTCCTTCTCTTCCGGCGTTCCTGTCTCCTAATATTCTGAACTATCTGGTGGAAAATTATGGTATTGCACCTATCACCACACCGGAAGAAGACATCAAAGCACTAATGAACCAGTAAAATAAATTTTTCAAAATCTTCGCAAATTAACAAAGCCGATACAGGATTCAAAAATCCCGCATCGGCTTTATTTATGGGTCTGAAGACTCGGATCTGCCGACAACAATTTTAAACATGTGCAACGATATTCTGATGGGGTTAAATGATAACGTTTTTTAAACAATCTGCAAAAATAATCAACGTTATGAAATCCACTTTCATAGGCAATTGTTTTTACTTTTTTATTCGTATTTTTCAATAACCAGGAAGCTGCCTGAAGTCGATATCCTATCAGATAATTAACCGGTGTAGTATGTAAAAACCGGTGGAACAAATTAAGTGCAGTACTTTTACTGATTCCTATATGCGAGGAAATTTCATCCAGAGACAAATTATGATTATAGTTTTCATGTATATATTGCATGATTAACTGTACTCTTTTCTGTGCAACTTCATCAACTGTCTGTACATCTCCTTTATCAGATAACTTTACATTTTCATAAAAAGTCAGCCATAAATCCTGCATCAATGCCAAAGTAGCAAGTTCTCTTATTTTCTCATTCTCCTGTATTTCCATTATTTTTATCATAGTTTGTATAATCTTTGTCTGCCATAGTTCATCAGTCTGAAAACGCTGGAAATATATATTCGATGAAATGATTGGCAAGATATATTTCTTATAGATCAGGCTGTTCTCCGGTGCAATAAATTCCGGCATACATACAAAGTTAGGAATGATACCACCTGATGATGCGTAAAAGCGGTGCAATATTTTAGAATTAATAAAAATTGCTTCTCCTTCTGACAATATAATCTGTTTTTCTCCTATTCCGCATGTAACTTGTCCGGACTCCACATATAAAAACTCAAATTCTCTGTGCCAGTGCCACTCAATACAATGAAAATCAAACAATTCCAGATTATCATAATAATACTGGAATGGATAGTCACTGCTTCCATGCTGTTTAATTTCCATGAACTCCTCGTCTGTAAGTATCTTATTATATATTTTATTATAATCCATCTCCATATCACATTCTTTCTTTTTTACGATATTATACAGTATTTCTACAATTTAATTCAATGTATATATCTAATATTTGCTATATAATCAAGCAAAAAAAGAAAAGAGGTATACTTATGATTTTTAAATGTAGAAATTCTATAAAAAAAACAGACTACCATAAGACAAAAATCGCCTGTTATATGGGGTTTATCACACAGGCTATTGCGGCAAACTTCGCACCGCTTCTTTTTTTGAAATTTCACAGTGACTACCATATTTCTCTCGGTAATATTGCTCTGATATCCACTTTCTTCTTTTTCACACAGCTTCTGGTTGACCTGTTCTGTGCCAAATTCGTGGACCATATCGGGTATCGTGTGTGCATTGTTACATCAGAAATATTTTCTGCACTGGGTCTGCTTGGACTGGCATTTTTACCTGATTTTTTACCTAATCCTTTTATTGGAATTATATGTAGTGTTATTGTTTATGCCATCGGAAGTGGTTTAATAGAAGTACTTTGCAGCCCTATTATCGAGGCCTGTCCATTTGAAAACAAAGAAGCAACTATGAGTCTGCTCCATTCCTTTTACTGTTGGGGAGCTGTTGGGACAATTTTGATTTCCAGCTTATTTTTCCTGATGTTTGGAATAGACAACTGGAAATGGCTCGCCGTAATATGGGCAATCATTCCTGCAGTTAATACTTATAACTTCATGACCTGTCCCATTGAACCTCTGGTTGACAATGGTTCTGGAATGGGAATTAAGAATCTGTTTTCCAGACCATTTTTCTGGGTTGCAATATGTCTGATGATCTGTTCCGGAGCTTCTGAGCTTGCAATGGCTCAATGGGCTTCTGCTTATGCAGAAGCCGCACTGGGATTGTCAAAAGCCCTGGGAGATTTAGCAGGTCCATGTATGTTTGCAGTAACAATGGGAATCAGCCGTATAATTTTTGGAAAATATGGAGAACAGTTAGATTTAATGAAGTTTATGGGTGGTTCAGGCATATTATGCGTTGTCTGTTATCTACTTGCCGCTTTGTCATCCAGCCCGATTATCGGACTTATCGGTTGTATTGCATGTGGATTTTCAGTTGGAATCATGTGGCCTGGAACAATCAGTATTTCCTCAAAAACTTTTCCAACAGGTGGAACGGCTATGTTTTCTCTTCTTGCCATGGCAGGAGATTTAGGTGGCAGCATTGGACCTGGAATTGTTGGTCGTATCACCCAGAATGCAGGAAATAATATTAGGATCGGCATGGGATTCGGACTTATTTTTCCAGTAATTCTATTGTTTATGTTATTCCTGCTGTATCGAAAAAAATCCACACAGCCCCAAATATCAAAGCACTGATGAACCATTAAAAGTAAATTTTTCAAAACCTCTGTAAGATCAATAAAGCCGATACTGGATTCAAAAGTCCCGCATCGGCTTTTTACTTTGGTTTCTTTCTTTTCCCTGTAATTTTTTCTACCTTCAAAACATATCATTGCTCCATAACAAGGAAATCTATTGTACATTATTTTTTAAGTTCATAAAAAAAATTGCTATTTTATCCAACTTTCCTTCATTATATTCTGCAAAATCCAAATAATATTTTGGAATACTTACAGCCTGAATTTCTTTTTTATATAACCATTGTCTTGTTTTAGCTTCCGGAACAAAAATAACTGCTTGATTTTCACTGGAAAAAATCTCATTATAAGTACATGCTGAACGGTCTAAAACACACTTCCAATCCATTTTCTCATCCTGAAAATATCGATTTAGTTGATTCAAAAATTTCTTTGCTTTTTGCATATAAATGACATTCATAATTGGATTATAATGTTCTCCCTCTATTACAGGAATTTCCCATACCAAACAACACGTTTTCATTTATAGATTCCCCTTTACAAAATGCATAACTCCCCAATTTCCTAATCAATAAAACTTGAATTTATTTGGAAGATTTTATTATCCATTCATCAAGAAATTTCATTTGTTCATCCGTATGAAACCAATGCTCTCCATTTTTCATAATAGAAAGTGTTGAATTAGTCCTCTGTACAAATTCAAATATCGTTCCATAAGCGGTAAGATTATCTTTTTCACCATACAAAATGTGCGTTGGGATTTCCCATATAATAGGATTTTCTCTTGCATAGCAAAGATAATCCCATGAAAGAGTCTCTCCAAAGGTTGTCTGAATTTCTTTTTTCTCTTTGAGTTCATCCTCTGTAACATTTGCCCAAATCATCATATCAGCAATAAGCCTTTCCATATCTACAATGGGCGAAATAAAATATGCTTTCTCTATTTGCTGATTTGATAAGGCATTGATAGCAAAATACGCTCCAATGCTATTGGCGATTATTTCAACAGTCTTGTAGTTTCTATAAATCGAATTAAAAAGTAATGGAAATTCTTCTTTTGCTTCCCATGGAAACTGTGCAGTATAGTCAAGACCAATCACATCACAATTACTAAAGAGCGGTTTGTAATGAATAGCTTCTTCAGCATTACCACCTTTTCCATGTATATAAATAACTGCTTTATCCACAATAGTTATCCTCCACAAATTCCGATTTCTCAGTTTCAAAAATTAGAATTTGAGCAAAAGCCCAAGGGACTAATGTCCCCTATGCTTTTCTCTTTTCTTTTGCTGTTTCAGTTCAAACATTCGCAGTTCGTCCGCTTCTTTTTTCTCACGGCTCCTCACTTTACGCTCCTGTTTATTCTGTTCCTGCTGTAATTTCAATGCCTGCTGCGATTTTGTGCCGATGCCTGTTTCCTGCATCTGTTTTTTCGCTTCACGTTGCATCCTTTTGGGATTTCTTTTTATATCTTTTACAACAGTATCAACAGCCGGACTGAATTTCAAACTAAAATAGTATTTTTGAATATATTCCTGCACTTCGTAATCCTTTGGTTCTGCACCAAATGTTACCTTCGCCACAGATAGTTTACCATCTTCAATACGTTCAAATACACCTACCCAAAATGGTTCTTCAAAATATACCGTCAGTTTTCCACTTGCTTTGTCCATAAGAATCCCTCATAAAATGAATTGAACAAAGAATGGACAACCCGGAGGGGCAGGTTACTTACCCTATTTGCATAGGACGGCTGGGCTACCTACCAGCTCTAGTACATTTTTAATGTACATTGCGTTTTTATCTTTGTATTTATAATCAAGCCATATGGCACGATTAACTTATTCGGTCAATTCCGATTTGTTTCTATCTCTATTTCTTAATTATACACGGGATTTGAAGCTTTTTCTACTTATCTATTGTTCTAAAATCTCTCTCAAAAAAATAATTAAAAAATTTATAAAAAATAGGGTGTCAAAAGCCTGAGCAATTCCAAATAAGTGAAGGGAGTAATTCCAATCAACAAAAATGGAACGCCTTCCTTTGAAATTTAGAACTGAATATACAGGTCACTAAGACGTTAATTCTGATGATAGCCACCTTATCGGGTACGCCATAACTTTTGTGGATGCAGAACAGCGAGAACTCCCGGTATGAGTGTCAGGTTGCTCCTGACATGGCGATGACAGTCAGAAAGATAATGATACTTCTCTAAGGAGCTGGCGGAGTACCCGGCAGAGGTTAGAATCCTATGATACAGATCAGCAGTCTGTTCCTTAGTGGCTTCCCATGAGCGATACGCTCGGCAAGGGGTGTTGAGAACAAATGTTGCCACGACCGTTTAGGAAATGAAACGGTCAGGTACATAGTCATTCTACAATGGCTATGAATATTCAGGAAAGGAGGACGCAAGAAGTGTCAAACTGCAAAACGATTGCCATCTGCAATCAGAAAGGCGGAGTAGGAAAGACCACCACTTCGGTCAATCTCGGAATTGGTCTTGCAATGCAGGGAAAGAAAGTATTACTTGTTGATGCAGACCCACAGGGAGATTTAACCACTTGTCTGGGGTGGCAGGATACGGACAGTCTGGGTATCACGCTTGCAACGAAATTAACAGATGTGATGAATGAAACGATGAATGACCCGATGGTTGGAATCCTGCACCATGATGAAGGAGTTGATCTTGTCCCGGCAAACCTTGAGCTTTCAGCAATGGAGTATAACCTGATGAATGCCATGAGCAGAGAAACCACAATGAAAAATTACTTGAATCAGATTAAAGACAGATATGATTTTGTTGTGATCGACTGTATGCCATCGCTTAGTATGGTAACGCTCAATGCTCTTTCGGCGGCAGACAGTGTGATTATTCCGGTTCAGGCTCAATATCTGCCAGCAAAAGGAATGACGCAGCTCGTGCAGACGATTTCAAGGGTAAAGAAGTATATCAATCCGGATACACCAAGGAAGCCAACTTCATTTCGTGGAACGGAAATACCGCCAAGCTGGTCATTCGAGAGTGGCATCCGAACCACGAACGATGCGGCAAGGGCATCACGCTTACGGAGGACGAGGGCAGAAATCTTTACGCAGCACTCAAGGTAATCTATGAAAAGGAATAAAAAAGACCGCTTGTCGGCGGTCAGCGTTTAATCACGGCTGTGACGATTCATGCAAAGCCTCGTAAGAAGCAGTTGAGAAACAGACGGATTTATACTATAATCTAATTTGAGAAGGTATACCCAAGGGTAAGTAAAAACGAATGAAGGCGAAATGGGGGCTGTTTATGACTGAACAGAAAAAGAATACTATCATAATAAGCGGCATCGCTGTGCTTGCCGTGATACTGGCATATTGCTTCCGAATTATAGGCAGGGGCAGCTTCTACCCGATGCTGTTTTCCTATCTGCGCAGCTTTATCTATATCGGCCTGTTCGCCGCCTGGGGGCTTTCTGTCCGCCAGCGGATCGTGCAAAAGCAGGTATGCAGATTTATGACGGTCACTGCGGTGCTTCTTATCATCTGGATGGTAGTCCGTTCGGCGAAGTATTTTATATTCTGGCAGCCGGACGCCGTCCGTTACCTGTGGTATCTGTTCTATCTGCCCATGCTGTTTGTGCCTATGCTGGCGCTGCTGATTGCCATGTCGCTGGGGAAGCCGAACGAATACAAATTCCCCAAGGGAATGTCGATTCTGTGGATCATCTCCGGCGTATTGCTTCTGCTCGTGCTCACAAACGACCTGCACCAATTCGTATTTACCTTTCCTAAGGACGCCGCCGTGTGGACGGACAAAAACAACGGCTACTCGGTAGGCTACTTCATTAGTGTAGGCTGGCAGGTACTGTGTGCCCTTACCGCACTCGTTATTATGTTTTTCAAATGCCGCGAAAAAGGAAGGCTCCACTTTCTGCCCATTGTTCCTATGCTGCTGGCGATTGTTTACAGCGCACTTTACTATGCGGGCGTGGATTGGCTGCTCCACTTGTTCGGCGATATTGCCGCATTCCAAAGTGTGATGTATATTCTGACCTTTGAGTTTTGCATCGCCTGCGGATATATACATTCAAACAGCCGTTATGTGGACTTGTTTGCCTCCTCTGTCGGCACATCGGCAGAGATCACCGACAAGGACTTTAACGTTCGGTATGCAGCTGTAAACACTGCGCCTATCTCAAAGGAAACGATGAAAAAAGCCGAGCAAAGCCCGGTCACGATGGGCGGCTTGACTGTTCACACCATGCCCATTGACGGCGGCTATGCCGTATGGACAGAGGATGTGTCGGCTCTGCGTGACATCAAGGAGAACTCCGAGCTCCTTGCAGACGAGCTTGCCGACAGAAACGAAATACTCCGTTATGAATACAAGCGTGAAGCCAAGCGCCGCAAGGTGGAGGAGCAAAACCGCCTGTATGATCTCCTGCGTTCCGTTACGCAGACGCAGATCGACCGCATTGCGGAGCTCACTAAGGAATACCGCCGAATCTCAAGCACCGATCCCGACAGCGCCCAAACGCTCCTTGCCGAGATTGCCGTGCTGTGCAGCTATATTAAACGCCGCAAGCATCTGACGCTCCTTACCGACCGAGATATTAAAATAGCAGCAACGGAACTCCTCCGCGCCTTCAATGAGTCCCTCCAAACACTGAAGCTGTTGGGTGTCCGCAACTCACTCTATGTGGACGAGTCTCTTTCCATGCTCTCCAGCAAAACGGCGACCGCTGTATTTGATTTTTATGAATCGGTTATTGAAGCCGATATTTTGAATTTAACAGGCATACAGGTAAGCCTCATAAAGGCAAACGGCTTGCGTTTGTCCCTGAATGTGTGCTGCAAAGCCGACCTTTCCGCTTTAGTAAGCGGAGACGGTATCCGCTATGAAAAAGAGGATGACGAGGAATACCAGCGCCTTGTATTTGAAGCGAAAGAAGGTGACAGGAAATGAGTGCATTTTCTTCCCTTTCTGAATTTTGGCAGACTATGCTGCCGTTTATTATGCTTGTGGAGATCGTCCTTGAAATCGGGCTGTTTATATATCAGCTTCTCCGCAGCAATAAGCCGGTGCGCAGCCTGCTGAGCCTGGCGGTGATGGCGGTGATGATCCCGCTGCTGTTCTCTGTTTCTCAGGCAGATCCCGATAATATCGGGGACGCATTTCTGCTGGATGCACCGTGGCTCATATTTGCCGCTGCTATTTTCCTTGCGGCAGTTCACTTTGCCATTGCTCTGCCGAGGGAATACCGCCGCAAAAAGAACGAGCTCTCGCCGTTCTCCATTAAGGAAGCAACCGATAAGCTGCCTATGGGCATCTGCTTTGCCGACCCGAACGGCAGGATCATCCTGTGCAACAACCGTATGCGAAGGCTGTCCTTTGCCCTTTGCGGCCACGAGCTGCAAATCAAAAGCGATATGGAAAATGCCCTGAGCGTGCCTGACAGATCCGTAACCGTCAAGGATGATTGCTATATCCTGCCCGACAAGACCGTCTGGCAGTTCCGCACACAGAATATCACCGTGGACGGCGATGACCGCTGGCAACAGATAACGGCGCACAATGTAACCGAGCTGTATAACGGCTACCAAAAGCAAGAGGAAATAAATGAAGAACTGGCGGAAGTCAATCGAGAGCTCAGGAAGATGTATGCCCGTATGGAGGACGATGTCAAGGAAAAGGAAAGCCTTGACCTAAAGGTCTATATTCACGATACCATCGGACGAAGCCTCCTGACCATCCGTGACATCATAGACAGCGGTGAGAATACCGAGCGAAAGCTTGAGACACTGCAAAATGCCATCGGTATGCTGGCAAGCAACCGTGTCACCTCTGTCAGCACAATGGACGAGGTAAAAAGAACCGCCCGACAGCTTGGCGTAGCTGTAAAAATCGACGGCTACCTGCCTCGTGATACCGCAGCCGAGGAGCTGACTGTTGCCGCCGCCAATGAGTGCGTGACCAACTGTATCAAGCACGCAAACGGGAATGAGGTATATATCCGCATTGCCCAGCGAGGCGAACACTATGATGTTACCATAACTAACAATGGCAAAATACCCACAAAGCCGATAAAGGAAGGCAGCGGCCTGTCAACACTTCGCCGCAGCATTGAAAGCTCCGGCGGCGAAATGCATATTTCGCACAATCCGCGCTTTGCTCTTCTGATTACGATTCCCGCAAAGGAGATCAGCCTATGATAAACACCATACTTGTAGAGGATGATTTATACATCCAAAAGCACTTTGTCGATCGTCTTGCGACAGACGGCGAGTTTTATCTTGTCGGCGTTTTCCGTGACGCCTTTGAAGCGGAAAAGCATTGCGACGCCACCGTAAAGCTCGTCCTTATGGATGTGCAGACGCAGCACAAGCATTCCGGTCTTGCCGCCGCAGAGCGCATCAAAAAGGCTTTTCCGCAAATCAAAATCGTTGTGGCTACCTCGCTTGTTGATCCGCAGGTGTTGGAACGAGCCAAAATGGGCGCCGCCGACAGCCTGTGGTATAAGGATCACGGCACGGAGGAACTGATGAGCGTGGTAAAGCGCACCCTGGCAGGGGAAAAGGTCTTCCCCGATATCGCTCCGGCCATTGAAATGGAGGGTACGATGTCCGATGCCTTCTCGCCTCGGCAGTTAGACATCCTGCGCCTGTATATAAAGGGCTTCACCTATCAGGAAATCGCTGACAAGCTGGGTATCTCCAAAAACGGCGTTCGCTGGAACCTGGATGATATGGTGGAAAAGGGCGGCTTTGAAAGCAGAGAATCGCTGGTTGCAACCGCCATTGAAAACAAGCTCATGGTAACCACCTTAAAAGACGAATAAGAGGAATTGAACCCCTTGGCTGTACGGTCAAGGGGTTTTTTGCACCTAAAAGGCAAAAAATTTTGAAAAAAATCGAATTTTTCCTTCTGTTACTGGCACAAGTGCCAGTGACAAGCACCAAAAAATCCGTACAATAGATACTGTAAAATTAGGGCTGTGCTTTTAGAAGGTGGTGATGAATGATGAAAAAAATCGTTCTGGACTTTCAGAGCGATATCCATGCGCACACCATGGAGCGAATGCTGATGCAAAAATTGGACGATTGCCATGTTGTGATTTCCGAGTCGCCGGACGCAACCGCCGAGTGGTGCAAAACGCATCGACCGGATGTGCTTTTAATGGAGGTCAAGGCGTATTCGCCCTGGATGTTCAAAGAAAGAATGGCAATCCGTGACAAGGTAAAACGGAACACGGAAAACTGCCGGGTCATTCTCTTTGTGGATGACGATACAGACGGAGAGTTGACCGAAAAGGTACGGCAGGCAAAGCGCGAGGGTCTGATAGACGCTTTTCTCTTCGGCTCGGTGTCCGAAAACTACTTTGCTTCGGTGATCGACAGCGTTTAAATCACAAGGTGATGGACAACAGCACTGAGCGCAGTATACAAGACGGAGGTCTTGGTTTTGGTCCAAACCGGGAGTAGCACTCCTGCATGAGCGTGTCAATGCCCGTCAGGTTCTTCTCCCAAAAGCGCTCGGCAATGTCCAATAGCCTATCCGGCAATTCTGCCGGGTTGGCATAGTGGTTGCGCAACTGCTCAACCACAAAATTCTGGTAGGTCACATGGCCGCCAGGATAAATCGGTAACATCGAAGTCGCTCCCTGTTCGCAAAAGTCATTTCTGTAAACAAGGGCGCGAAGCGCCTCGTTTTTCGAGCCGTTTGTAAAGCTCTTTTTGCAAAAAAAGTGGGTGATTTCGATAAAAAAGGAACCTCCAATCCCAGTGTTTTCAATGGGCTGGAGATTCCGAGAGTCTATATACTTTTTAAGGAGGAAGGAATCATGAAAAAGCAATGGCTCAGCATTGTACTGGTGCTCTGTATGGTGCTGTGCATGGCGCCCGCAACGGCGCGAGCAGAGGAGAGTAAAACGGGTACGCTGAAGATTACCGTGGATATAAGTGGGGTGTATGAAGGGGACAATGTAGGAGACAAGACATTTAGATTTGAGATTCTCCGCAAATACGCTAATTATGGCCACTATAAATATGTGGACATTACCATTAAGTCGGGCGATACAGAGCACACAGTGGATGTGCCAGTCGAGGCGGGAACATATGTCGTAAAGCAAATCCGTCGTGCTACGATAGACAAATATGATTGGAAGAGTGCGTCCCATCAACCCGGCAGCCAAATTGAAAGCAGCGCTCAGGAAGTGTATGCAGGCAAGATAAAGTCGGTTACCGTACATAACTCTTACGAAATAGCGGTAGCAAAGGAGATCACCGAGCTGCCGATCACGGTGACCGGATATGCGCTGGGTGCAAAGGCGGACGACATCAAGGCTTCAACAGACCAGATGCGCGTTACTATCAATAAGGTTACCATCAAGCAGCGTAATGCAAGCGGCGACTGGGATAATCTGGCACCTGATGCCACGATTCAGGCAGATATCCAGTATGGGGTAGAAATCCTGGTTAACGCAAAACCGGGGTATACCTACGCCAGTCTTACAGGGGATAAGGTGACCGTAAACGGGAAAGAGGCAAGCGAATTTGAGAATCCATCGACTCAACCTGGCGGCGATATGCGGGTATTCCACGAGTTTGAGGTGCTGAAGGTCGTCAAGACGGTGAAGAGCATCGAGATCACAACACCGCCCACCAAGACCGAGTACAAGGCCGGTGAGAAATTCGACCCGACGGGCATGGTGGTCACTGTGCATTATACCGATGGCACTAAGGCTGTCCTCCCTGAAACCGGCTATACGATCTTCTATGGTGACAAGCTCACGCAGGGACAGAAGGATGTGACGATCCAGTATAACGATGGCAGCGGCAATAGCGATATCAAGGTCAGGCAGACCATCACCGTGGGGCAGTATGAGGGTCCCCACACCCATACCTACGATGACTCGTGGTATTCGGACGCGACGAGCCACTGGCATTGGTGCACCGACAAGGACTGCCCGGCTCAGAGCGGCAGCACAAAGGATCTGGCGCCCCACACATTCGTGTGGAAGGTAGACCAGGCGGCCACCACGACCCAGACCGGCCTGAAGCATGAGGAGTGTACCGTCTGCGGCTATAAGCGCAGCGAGAAAACGGTCATCGACAAGCTACCCGATGACGGCAGCGCCAATCCGGGCGGAAACACCGGCAGCACAGACAGCAGCGATAACAACGCCAATAAACCCGCAAAGGAGGACTCCGTCAAATCTCCTCAGACCGGCGACACAAGAACGCTGGGGTTTTGGATCGTTCTTCTCTTTGTCAGCGGCGGCGTTCTGACCGTGCTGGGCCTGAACGGCAAAAAAAGAAAGGAATCCGAGGCTGAATAAGCCGATGCTTCCGAAATCGAAATAACCTAAACACAATAGGCGGTGACGGATCATTCCGCCACCGCCTATTTTCTTGAAAGTGGACTTGGCAGCAAGTCCCTTTCCGAAAGGCGGCAACCACGGCGTTGCCGCTTTTCGGAAGGACTACAGGACACTACGATAAGATAAAGGAGATAAGCTGCCATGACTGTTTCAGAGAGAATCCCCTTCAGCGGCCTGCTGCTGCCCCTACAAGAAGGGTATACCTACAGCTATGACCGCCGAACCACCACGGACAGATTTTTCCTTTTCCGTATGACCAAGCCCGGTGTCACGCTGACCGGCTCTCCTGTTACGGCAATCGGCGACACCGAAACGGGCAACAAGGAATATTGGGCGAAGTGGGAAATCAATCAATATACCGTCACAGTCAAGCCCGAAAACGGCGAAGCGGATATTACCATAACGCAGGATTACGGCATACCGATTACCGCTCCGACCCTGACAAGAGAGGGCTATCAGTTCAACGGCTGGGATAAAGCATTCCCGACAACCATGCCCGCCGAGGATTTGACGATCACGGCTCAGTGGCGTGATATTGCAGTGCCTACAGGCGAAATCAAGATTGCTGAAAACGACTGGAAGTCTTTCTTCAACACCATCACCTTCGATTTGTTCTTTAAGGATACGCAGATGGTAACCGTTACCGCTGCGGACAACAGCGGCGAAGCGGTTAAGATCGAATACCTGCTGAGCGATAAGGCGCTTACCCAATCGGAACTTGCGGGCATGACCTTCACGACATACTCCGCACCGTTCAGTATCAATGCCGATAACGAGTATGTTATTTATGCAAACTGACCGATACCAGCGGAAACGTTGCCTACATTAACACAAACGGCATCGTGCTGGACGCAACAGTCCCCGTTATCTCCGGCATTGAAGCCGGCAAAACCTATTGCGCAGCACAGACGGTGATGGTTACCGAAAAATATATTAGCACCGTGAAGGTGAACGGCACGGAAGTCAGCCTTGATGAAAACAGTCAATTTGCTCTTTCCCCCGCAAGCGGAGAGAAAACGATTGTTGTGACCGATAAGGCAGGAAATGAAACAAGGGTTACTGTGACCGTAAATGACGGCCATACCTAACTTCCGAATGATTTCATGACGTCACTTCCTTGCTATCAGCTTATAGCCTAATCCTTTAATGGTTATTAGGGATACGGGTTTTGATGGATCGGTTTCAATCTTTTCCCGGACGCGCCGGACATGAGCATTGAGGCTGTTTTCGTAGCCAAAAGGATTATCCCCCCAGAGGGCTTCACCAAGCGCATCTACGGTAACAATCTTTCCAGCATTACGGGCAAGCGTTTCAAGTAAAGTATGTTCTTTGGCTGTTAGGGAGATAATTTCGCTGCCCTTATGGACTTCGGCCCGGCTGAAATCAATCGTACATTAGAGATATGGGGCTGTTTGAATCTCTTAAGGCTGTATCTATAGTTAATAAAAAACATATTAGAGACCTTAAAAATTTACCTTTAAATGATGTTGTAAGTTATAAAATTTCAGTTTTATCGGATGGAAAGTTACTTGCTAAAACAACTTTTAATAGATTCTATAAAAATTATAATATAAATTACTATGATATACTAAGGGATAGTTGGCAAGAAAGTATTGCTCATAGACGCAGACCCGCAGGGCGATTTAACGACTTGTCTTGGTTGGCAGGATACAGACGGTTTGGGTATCACGCTTGCAACGAAACTCACAGATGTAATCAATGAAACGATGACAGACCCTATGGTTGGTATCCTGCACCACGAAGAAGGTGTTGACCTTGTTCCGGCAAACCTTGAGCTTTCAGCAATGGAATTTAACCTTATGAACGCAATGAGCAGAGAAACTACACTCAAGAACTATCTGAGCCAAGTGAAGAACAGATATGATTATGTAATTATAGACTGTATGCCTTCACTTGGTATGGTTACTCTCAATGCTTTATCGGCAGCAGACAGTGTTATCATTCCGGTTCAGGCTCAGTATTTGCCTGCAAAGGGTATGACACAGCTTGTGCAGACCATTTCAAAAGTAAAGAAGTATATCAATCCGGATATTAAGATAGACGGTATGCTGCTTACTTTGGTGGATAGCCGAACAAACCTTGCAAAGAGTACGGTGGAAGCACTCAGGGCGAATTTCGGTAATCAGATAAGAATGTATCGAACACAAATCCCGATTGCCGTAAAAGCCGCTGAAACTTCTTCCAAAGGCAAGAGCATTTATGCTTATGAGCCAAACAGCACAGTGTCTAAGGCATACGCTGAATTTACAAAGGAGGTGTTAGCCGATGGCAGGAAGAAAGAGCGACTTCACTCTCACGAAGCTCGATGATTTATTTACCACTCAGGCACAGAGAGATGAAGAACAGCTTTCAAAAATCCGAGATATTCCGTTAGAGCTGATTGATGATTTCCCAGACCATCCGTTTAAGGTCAGGGACGATGAAGATATGATGCAGCTTGTGGAGAGTGTCAAGGAAAGAGGGGTTATTACTCCGGCAACGGTAAGGCAGAAAGAGGACGGCAGATATGAACTTGTTTCAGGACACAGACGAAAGCGAGCTTGTGAACTGGCAGGATTTGAAACCCTGAGAAGTGAGATTGTAGACCTGAACAGAGATGAAGCGACCATTTTAATGGTTGAGAGTAATTTTCAGAGGTCAGAGATATTGCCGAGTGAAAAAGCCTTTGCCTATAAAATGCGTTTGGAAGCAATGAAAAGACAAGCAGGCAGACCAGCAAAAAATAATTCCCCAGTGGGGAACAATTTAGAGTTTGCAAAGTCAAGCGATGAACTTGCTGATAAGACGGGCGAAAGCAAAAATCAAATTTACCGATATGTTCGTCTGACAAATCTTGTTCCTGAATTGCTTGAATTTGTTGATGAGGGGCGTATTAAAATGCGTCCTGCCGTAGAACTTTCCTATCTTGACGAAGATTGCCAGCGTGATGTGGTTGACGAAATCGACCTGAATGACGCTACCCCGTCACACGACCAGACAATCCGTATGCGAAAGTTATTCAACGAGGGCAACCTTACAACCGAAGCAATCCACGCTGTTATGTCTGAGGAAAAGCCGAACCAAAAGGAAAAAATCGTGTTGAGGGGCGACAGAGTAAGACAGCTTATCCCGAAAAACATTCCCGTCAGTCAGACGGAGGATTTTGTCTGCAAAGCATTGGAGCATTACAACAAGTTTTTGCGTAATCGTGCAGAACGTGACAGCAGATAGCCTGAGTTACAGTTCCCCTTTCTCACACTCTAACCCCTTAGTTATACTTCTACCTACCGAAAATGATATATATTATCTCACTTGAATATAACTATCTCAAAGTATATGTCTACCTCTAAGGGGCAATCGCACAGTATGAACGGACTGGAGGTGTATGGTAAAATGAAAAATTAACGAAAAATCCGCATTTGTTTTTCGGCAGGTAAATCTTGTCGTAAGAGAAAATCCACAAAGGCACATCGTAGAGATACGGTGTGTTTTTCAATTTTTACAGGAGGAAACGCAATGATAAAGTCAAAATTCAAAAGAGTCACGTCGCTTTTCTTGGCGACCCTTATGTGTGTGACCACTTTTGCAGGCATTGGCTCGACAACAGCATATGCTGCTTCGGGAGAAAAAGCCGATGTTTATATGGTCGATTTCCCTCGTGATGGCGATGCTAATTACGATGGGGTATGGGGACACAGCAATTTGACCTTGAAAAATGGTTGGCATACCGGACGTTCCAATTTTACCAATCTTAAGGCTATTGGCTCATACTCAGGCAATGTTGCTTATTGTATTGAGCCGGGAATTTCGCTCAAGGTCGGTCAGACAATGAATAAGTATGACGAAAATTATTTTAATAACCTTGCAGCCAATGGGGTTATTTCCGGAGATGAAATCCGTCTTTTTGTTGGTCGTATTTTACAGTATGGCTATCGTGGGACAATCTCGACTTCTTGGAGGTCACAGAATGAAGCGGCAGCAAACAGCATTGCACAGGCTTATGCTACACAGCTTCTTATCTGGGAAACTGTTATCGGAGAGCGTGATGCGAACTTCAATCATGTAGCAGCCAGTGGTTGCAGCAATGTGAAAGATGTCATCAATGCAAAGCATCCGCTCCGCAATAAGATTTTCAGTTATTACAACAGTATGGTGCAGAGTGTACAGAACCATGCGACCATACCGAGCTTTTGTAATAAATCGTCCGGTTCGGCAAAGACAATAGAACTTGAGTGGAACGGAAGTAAGTACACAACTACTCTGACAGACTCCAATAATGTGCTGTCTAAATATAATTTCAAGGCAAGTATCAGTGGAGTGAGCTTTTCAGTGAATGGTAACAAACTTACTGTTTCTATGGATACTGCACCGAGTAAGGAATTTACCATTACCGCAACGAAGAAAAATGCAGTACGAAGAGGTGTGGTTGTATGGTCAGAGGGTAAACACGGTCAGAACTCCAGTGTGCAGGATGTTGTCAGCTATGCTCAGGAAGTAAGCGACAGTATCAACGGTTATGTGAAGATGAAAGTCAGCTACGGTTCTTGTCAGATTGTAAAGACCAGTGAGGACGGTAAAGTTGACGGTATTAACTTCACAATTACCGGAAACGGTATCAATCAGACGGTTACAACAGCCAATGGCGGTAAGTTCCAGATTGATAATCTTATGCCGGGTATCTATACCGTAACCGAGCAGGCATACGATAAGTACGAGCCGCAGGAAACACATAGAGTTACTGTTGTAGCAGGACAGATTGCAAAGGTCACTTTCAATAACAAATTGAAGCGTGGCGACCTTCAGGTAGTGAAGTCCTCAGAAGATAACCTTGTTGAAGGTGTGAAGTTCCATCTTTTCGGTACTTCTCTTTCCGGTGATGCTGTTGACCAGTATGCAGTTACAGACAAAAACGGTGTGGCAACTTTCAAAGATGTGCTTATCAGTGGTTCTGAACCATATACACTTGAAGAAGTAGACACAGCTATCCGTTATGTCGTACCGAAAAATCAGACTGTACCAGTGAAGTGGAAAGAAGTAACCACAAGAAACTTCAATAACATTTTGAAGAAATTTACTGTAACAGTCACAAAGAGCGACGCTGAGAAAGGCGAAGCACAGGGCAATGCCAAACTTTCGGGAGCAGTTTACGGTATCTATAAGGGCGAAACGCTTGTAGATAAGTATGTTACTGATGAAAACGGTCAGTTCACTACTAAAGAATATGTTTGTGATACCGACTGGACAATCCGAGAAATCACACCGTCAGAGGGATATTTGCTTGATAAGACTATCCATGAAGTAGGTGCAGACCCGAAACTTTATGAGGTGGAACACAACCTTACTTCCAATGATGTAACCGAGCAGGTAATCAAAGGCAATGTGGCTATCATCAAACATACCGATGACGGAGAAACAAAGATTGAAACACCTGAAAAGGGTGCTTCCTTTGAGATTTATTTGAAATCTGCCGGAAGCTATGACGCAGCCAATAAAGACGAGAGAGATACCATTGTTTGCGATGAAAATGGCTTCGGTCAGACAAAAGATATGCCGTATGGTATTTATACCGTACACCAGACTTCTGGTTGGGAAGGCAGAGAGATGATGGATGATTTTGATGTGTTCATTTCACAGAACGCACAGACTTATCGTTATCTCATCAATAACCGTAACTTCGAGAGCTTTGTCAATGTAGTTAAGGTGGACGCAGAAAGCGGAAAGAGTATTCCGTATGCAGGAGCAGGATTTAAGATTTACGACCCGCAGGGTAATCAGGTCAAAATGACCTTTACTTATCCGACACCGACCACGATTGATGTGTTCTATACCGATGCAAATGGTTCTCTTGTCACACCTGAGAAACTGGATTACGGCAAGGGGTATTCTATCGTAGAGGTACAAGCTCCATACGGATATGTACTTGATGATACTCCGGTATATTTTGATATTACCGAAGAAAATTCCACAGAGGAAGGCGGCGTAACTGTTGTGAAAGTCAATAAGCCGAATATGGCACAGAAAGGTACTATCACGGTTGAAAAGACCGGAGAAGTATTTAGTGGTGTCAATGTAAGTGGTTCTGAGGACAGTGATGTTATTTATCAGCCTGTTTATGAAGTGGCAGGACTTGAGGGTGCAGTTTATGAAGTCCGTGCTGCGGAAGATATTAGTACACCGGACGGTACACTCCGCTATTCAAAGGGCGAAGTGGTAGATACTATCACAACAAGCTCCGATGGATTTGTTAAGAGCAAAGAACTTTATCTCGGAAAATACAAGGTCAAGGAAATTACCGCACCTTACGGAATGGTAGTCAGTGGCGAAACCCATACGGTTGAGCTTACTTATGCAGGTCAGAATATCTCTGTTACCGAAACTTCCACATCATTCTATAACGAAAGACAGAAAGTGCAGGTAAGCCTTGTAAAAGCCATTGAAAAGGATAAGACATTTGGTATTGGCGACAACGGAGAAATCAAAAACATCAGCTTTGGTCTTTATGCCGCAGAAGATATTGTATCTGCAAGCGGTACCGTTATTCCGGCTGATGGACTGATTGAGATTGTCAGCGTAAATGAAAATGGAACTGCTGTTATGAAGTCAGACCTTCCGTTTGGCAAATACTATGTCAAGGAGATTGCAACCGATGAGCATTATGTTCTCTCTGATACGAAATATCCGGTTATGTTTGAATATGCAGGTCAGGATACCGCAACAGTTGAAATCAAAGTGAATGATGGAAAAGAAATCAAGAATGAACTTATCTATGGTTCTGTATCAGGTAAGAAGATTGACGAGAACGGAGAAGCACTTGAGGGTGCTGTTATCGGTATCTTCAAAGCCGAAGAAACAGAATTTACAAAGGATACTGCACTTATGACGACTACCTCTGCAAAAGACGGTAGTTTTTCTTTTGCAAAAGTTCCTTATGGCAAATGGATTGTAAGAGAAATCGAGCAGCCAAAGGGATTTGTTCTTGATGAAAAGGCGTATGAGGTCAATATCAGCAAAGCCGAGCAGGTAGTTGAAATTGAGATTGTCAATGAGTATGTTCACGGCAATATCAGACTCACGAAGGTGGACGCTGAATATCCAGATAACAAACTTACGGGTGCAACCTTTGAGGTATATAAGGACACCAATGAGAACGGAAAGATTGATGATGGCGATGAACTTATCGGAAATCTTGAAGAAACCGAAACCGGAATTTATGAGATGAAAGAGCTGCTTTACGGAAAATATATTGTCCGTGAAACAAAAGCACCAGAGGGCTTCCTGCTTGATAAGGGAGAATACTCTGTTTTCATTGAGAAAGACGAAACAACTTATTCCGTTGAGAATAAGGCTGGTGTTGGATTTATCAATGAAGCTATGCGTGGAACACTGAAAATCGTCAAGACATCTTCAGATGGTAAGGTTAAAGGTTTTGCGTTCAGAGTAACCGGAGCAAACGGTTATGATATGACATTTGAAACAGATAAGAACGGCGAAATTGTGATTGAGGGACTTCGTATTGGCGAATATACCGTATCCGAAGTGGCAAACAATGCCTCTGCCGCATATATCACACCTGCCGACCAGAATGTTACTATCAAACTTGATGAAACAGCCGTTGTAAAAATGCACAATGAGTTAAGAGATACGCCGAAAACAGGAGATGATACCAATATGAAACTTTGGTATGTCCTTGCCGGACTTTCTGCTGTCGGTATCGCCGTAACTTCTGTTGTTGCATACAAAAAGAAGAAAAAGGAGGGTAACGAGTAATGGAAGCAAAGACAATTATCGCTATCGCATTAGTCGCCGTTATTGTCGGCGGCTTTATCTTTCTTCAGGTTAAAAACCGTAAGAAGTAAGTAACAAGCGAACATTAATCAGTCGGGGCAGAGCGTAAAAAACTCTGTCCCTTTAATTTTTGGAGGAACATTATGAAACAACAGAAAACGGTGGAGAGCCGAGTGCTTGAAATCTTAAAGGAATGCCCGATGTCGAGGTATGATGATATGCTTCTTATTCTGCATTATTACAATCGGTACGGATATATACCTGCCGGAAATCTTCCGCTTGAGGATATTGTATTTAATTACCGAGCATACGGACTTCCTTGTTTTGAAACCATACGCAGGGCAAGGCAGAGAGTACAGTCCCTTTTTCCTGAGTATTCACGTAATCCGCAGAAAGAAGAACAGAGTGGCAGTATTTCTATTGTAATCAACATTAGCTAAGGAGGTATTTTCGTGAAAGACAAAGCAACTTTTCAGAATAAGGTCAAGGTGCTGAATAAACTCTTTGACTCCGGTTGTGATACGGAGAAAAAGTTGCAGCAGCTTGATATGGAAGCAATCCTGAAAATCCCGAATATCACGATTCCTGATATGGGTGTGATTATGGAGCTTCAGAAGAATACAAAGTCCGGTAAACTCTTTTCGTATTTGGGCGGCGGTTCTGATGAAGCAACAAAAATGAGAGGTAAGGAAAATGAAGCAACAGGAGAATAGAGCAGAGCCGCAGGAAAAGCAAATTCGATTTATAGACAGTCATTACAATTTGAAATTCTATATTCCCGATGGTGGAAAAATCAAGATTACTTTTCGTGATGGACACACAGCAGACAGAGTGTGCAAGTATATTGATGACTACCATTTGTATGTCGGAAATTGCTGCTATCATATATGCGAGTTTGCTGAAAAAATGGAGCTTAATGGAAGTAAAGTTGAACCTATCAATCAATCCGAACCGTCAAAAAACAAGACCAGAAACAGAGAAAAACAGCGATAAGGAGGTGCAAGAGTAATGGCACGAAAATATGACCTTATTTCTGAGCTTTACAACCGCACCTGCAAAACGGTTGTGTCAAATCCTCAGAACTGGCAGGCATTCTTAGCTTCGGCTTGCCGAAATTATAAGTTACGTTATGACGAGCAGCTTCTTGTATATGCACAGCGACCAGATGCAACAGCGGTTCTTGAGATAGAGCAGTGGAACAAAATTTTTGGCAGATGGGTCAACCGAGGTGCTAGAGGTATTGCTGTTTTTGCTGATGAAAACCGTTCACGGCAAAGACTGACACATTACTTTGACATTTCAGATACTCACGAAAGCAGATATTCAAGAACAGTCCCGATTTGGGATATGCGTCAGGAATACGAAGCTGATGTGATTGAAACATTGGAAAGCACTTTCGGAGAGATTGAGAATAAGAGCAGTCTTGCCGAAGCAATTATGGGAGCAGCAAGAAATGCGGCAGAGGATAATATCCCTGATTATCTGCAAGACCTTTACTATGCAACCGAGGGCAGTTCCTTTGAGGAAGTGGAAGAGGATATTGTGGCTTTCATTTATAAAAATGTCGTGACAAATAGTGTGGCATATATGATGATGTCAAGGCTCGGCGTTGATACGGACGGTTATTTTGAACTTGATGATTTCAGAGATGTTACTAACTTCAATACGCAGGAAACACTCAATGCACTTGGATTTGCTACCAGTGATATTGCAGAAATGGGATTAACGGAAATATCTAAAACAATTACTGCACTCAACCGTCAAAATCGCATAATTGTCGGTCAGGACAGAAATGAATACAATAAGGTTGAAAATAATGACGAAAGGAGTTTGGACGATGAACGAACTGACCTACACGATGGTGGGCGATTACAGCCTTCCGAACCTGAAACTTCCACAGCAGCCGGAAGTGACGCTGGGCAGGTACGCTCAGATGAGGAGAGAGTTTCTGAAGGAACATCACAGAGTCCTTTACTACAATCTCCTGACGAGGGGCGAACTGACACAGCACTTGGCGGAAGTGGAACAGAGAGCCAGCAAGATGGAGGAAACAATCCTGAGCCAGATGGCACAGAAAGAGGGAGTGACCGAACAGATGAAAGCGGAGGATATGATGAAATGGGTTCGTCTGATGAACTCTCTTCGCAGTTCGGCACAGGAAATCGTGAAAGCGGAAGTGATATTCGCTTAGAGTATTACGACAGAACGCACGAGGATAAAAGCCTTCCGTTCTTTGGACGTGATGAAGTAATCAATGAAATTCTCAGAACGACACCACATTTGTCTGCTAGTCTGGAAGAAATCAAAGATTATTATGAACGTAATCCTGATAACAAAGACCGCACAGAGTATATAAAGAGTATTTTCAATAATGATTATACCGAACTTACTTTAGAGGACGGCAGGACAGTAGGGTACAAGACCTTTGAAAACGTTCTGCATTTGTGGGAGGGCAAATACGACAGCAGAACCGCACAGAGCTATTATGATTGGGCTGTTATTGCCCTTCATTTTGAAGCTATGCGATTACTGGGAGAATTAAGTGACAGCATAAAACCATTACCGTCAATGGACGGTCAGATGACATTCATATTAGACGGTCGGGCAGAGGAAAAGAAAACCTCTGCCTTTACTTTTTCTCAGGAGATTATCGACGCTGTTCTTGCGAACGGAAGTGGATTTTCTGAGGGAAAAATGCGTATTTATGAGCAGTTTGAAAAAAGCCTTTCTGCAAAAGAAAATGCCGACTTCTTGAAAAATGAATACGGTTGGGGCGGCTCTTATCCAGTAATAATCGGAGCAGGCATCGATGAGAGCCACGATGGAAAAGGTATTACGATTACGAAAGGTATCGGTAAAGAGAAGCCGCATATCACGCTTTCGTGGTCGCAGGTGGAGAAGCGTATCGGGGAACTTATCCGAACAGACAGATACTTAAATCCAAAGGAAAAAGAACACTATCCTCAGTGGCTTGAAAGTCAAGAGGAACGCAGAGCCAAAATCGAGGAAACGAAAAGAAATCGTGAGATACTTTCTAATGCACCACCGGAGCAAGAGGTCGAACCAACCGAAAAAGAACCTGAAGAAGCAGAACAGCTACAAGATGTGCAGTATGAATATCATCTTGGCGATAAGGTGTATATCGGTGCTTCTGAGTACGAAATCTTATCTGTTGATGATGAGAGAGTAATGCTCTATGACTATGATATGCCACTGTTCAATAAGGAATTTTCACGCACAGAGTTTGACAGAAAAGTGCGAGAGAATCCGATAAATGAGCATTTGATTGTAAAGGAAGAACCTGCCGAAGAAAGAAATGAAAAAGAGCCTGAGCCGGTAGTTCCCGCTTGGGAGCAGAAGAAAAAGGTCAAAGGATTTGACCTGCACCCTGATGTGCCTATGGCAGACCGTCATACCTTTAATCTCAGAGAAAATGAGGTTGAAACGGTTGGTAAAAAGGAACGCTTCCGCAGAAATATTATGGCGATACAGCTTCTAAAAAAATGTCAGGAAGAAAACAGATTTGCCACTCCTGAAGAACAGATTATCTTATCAAAGTATGTCGGTTGGGGTGGGCTTTCAGAAGCCTTTGATGAAAATAATTCAGCGTGGGCAACGGAATATCTGGAACTATCTTCGGTATTAACACCGGAGGAATATGCTTCGGCAAGAGAAAGCACGTTGACTGCGTTCTACACGCCGCCTGAAGTTATCACAGCCATTTATAAGGCAATGGAGCAGATGGGCTTTAAGGAAGGCAACTTGTTAGAGCCGTCCTGCGGTATCGGTAATTTCATCGGTATGCTGCCGGACACAATGCAGGACAGTAAGATTTACGGTGTGGAACTTGATACGATTTCCGCAGGGATTGCACAGCAGCTTTATCAGAAAACAACCATTGCGGCACAAGGATTTGAAGAAACAAATCTGCCGGACAGCTTCTTTGATGGAGTGGTTGGTAATGTGCCTTTTGGAGATTTTAAGGTATCGGATAAAAGATACGACAAGCATAAGTTCCTGATACACGATTACTTTTTTGCAAAGTCCCTTGATAAGTTAAGACCCGGCGGTGTGATGGCTCTTGTAACGAGCAAAGGCACAATGGATAAGGAAACTTTAGCAGTACGAAAGTATATTGCACAGAGAGCAGAGCTTCTTGGAGCAATTCGATTGCCGAATAATACCTTTAAGGGTAATGCAGGAACGGAAGTCGTTTCGGATATTCTTATCCTACAAAAGCGTGACAGACTGATAGATATTGAGCCGGATTGGGTTCATCTTGATACCGATGAGAACGGAATTAAGATGAACTCTTATTTTGTGCAGCACCCCGAAATGATACTTGGAGAAATGAAAATGGTATCGGGGCGTTTCGGTATGGAAGCAACTTGTGTGCCGTATGAAAATGCAGACCTTGCAGCACAGCTTGATGAAGCAGTAGCAAACATTCACGGAGAAATCACGGAATATGAAACTGAGGAAGAACTGGAGGAGGAAGATAATTCTATTCCGGCAGACCCGACAGTGAGAAACTTTTCCTATACGTTGGTAGACGATAAAATCTACTATCGTGAAAATTCCCGTATGACTCCGGTGGAAATATCGGCAACCGCAGAGAACCGAATTAAGGGTATGATTGCTATTAGAAATTCCGTCAGAACGCTGATTGAATTGCAGACAGAAGATTACCCTGACAGCGAAATCAAAGCGGAGCAGGAGCGATTAAACAGACTTTATGATACCTTTTCAGGTAAGTACGGACTCATTAACAGCCGTGCAAATACCTCTGCTTTTTCGCAGGACAGTTCATTCTCTTTGCTTTCCGCATTGGAGATAATCGGAGAGGACGGAGAACTGGAACGTAAGGCTGATATGTTTTCTAAGAGGACAATTAAGCCGCATACTCCGGTTACTTCTGTTGATACGGCAAGCGAAGCGTTGGCGGTATCTCTTGGAGAAAAAGCCACGATTGATATGGACTATATGATGGAGCTTTCCGGTAAATCGGAGAATGAAATCTTTGAGGACTTAAAGGGTGTTATCTTCTTAAACCCGCTTTATGAGTATGGAAATTCTTACGAACCGAAGTATCTGATGGCTGATGAATACCTTTCGGGTAATGTCAGGGAAAAGCTGAGGATTGCAAAGAACTCGGCAGAACTCTATCCGGAAGATTATAAGGTCAATGTGGAAGCACTTCAAAAGGTGCAGCCGAAAGACCTGACTGCAAGTGAAATTTCCGTGCGACTTGGTGCAACTTGGTTGCCACCGGACGATGTGCAGGAGTTTATCTTTCATTTGCTTGAAACACCACGCTATGCACAGTGGAACATCAAAGTTCACTTCTCTCCATTTACGAGTGAGTGGAATATTGAGGGCAAATCCTATGACAAAGGAAATGTAAGGGCATATAACACTTACGGAACTTCCCGCATCAATGCCTATAAGATTATTGAGGAAACGCTGAATTTAAAAGATGTGCGTATCTTTGATTATATCGAAGATGATGAGGGAAAGAAAAAGGCTGTCCTAAATAAAAAGGAAACAGCGATTGCTCAGTCGAAGCAGGAAATGATTAAGCAGGAATTTCAGGACTGGATATGGTCTGACCCTGAACGAAGGGAAAGGCTTTGCAAATCTTACAATGAGAAATTCAATAGCGTCAGACCTCGTGAGTATGATGGAAGTCATATCATCTTCAATGGTATGAATCCTGAAATTGAACTCAGGGAACATCAGAAAAATGCGGTTGCTCATATCCTTTACGGAGGAAATACACTTCTTGCACACGCAGTCGGAGCAGGAAAAACTTTTGAAATGGTAGCGGCAGCACAGGAGTCGAAAAGGCTTGGGCTTTGTAACAAGTCGCTGTTTGTTGTACCAAATCACTTGACCGAACAATGGGCGGCTGAGTATTTGCAGCTCTATCCGGCGGCGAATATCCTTGTCGCAACAAAGAAAGATTTTGAAACCAAGAACCGTAAAAAGTTCTGCGGAAGGATTGCAACTGGAGATTATGACGCCGTTATTATCGGACATTCACAGTTTGAAAAAATCCCGATGTCCATTGAAAGACAGAGGGTAATCTTAGAACAGCAGCTTGAGGAGATAACCGGAGGAATTGCGGAACTCAAGCGAAACCGAGGGGAAAACTTCTCCATAAAGCAGCTTGAAAAGTCAAAGAAATCTATCAGGCAGAAACTTGATAAACTCAATGACCAGACGAAAAAAGATGATGTTGTAACCTTTGAGGAACTTGGTGTAGACAGACTTTTTGTTGATGAAAGCCATTATTACAAGAACCTTTATCTTTATACAAAAATGCGTAATGTGGGCGGTATCGCACAGACGGAAGCACAGAAATCTTCCGACCTCTTTATGAAGTGTCGTTACCTTGACGAGATTACCGGAGGACGAGGAACAGTGTTTGCAACGGGTACACCTATCTCAAACAGTATGGTGGAACTCTACACGATACAGCGATATTTGCAGTACAACACGCTTGTGAAAAACGGGTTACAGCACTTTGACGCTTGGGCTTCCACTTTCGGAGAAACCATTACGGCAGTGGAACTTACACCTGAAGGAACGGGATACAGAGCAAAGACAAGGTTCGCAAAATTCTATAACCTGCCTGAACTTATGGCAATGTTCAAGGAGATAGCGGACATTAAGACAGCGGATATGTTGAACCTGCCAGTACCGGAAGCAAAGTACCATAACATTGCAGTAAAGCCGTCAGAAATGCAGAAAGAAATGGTTGCTTCCCTTGCGGAAAGAGCAGAACAGGTGCGTGGCGGTGGTGTGGATTCAAGCGTAGATAATATGCTGAAAATCACAAATGACGGTAGAAAACTGGCTCTTGACCAACGTATGCTCAACGATATGCTGCCTGATTTTGAGGGCAGTAAAATCAATGCCTGCGTCGATAACATCTATCGGATATGGGAGAAAAATACTGACAAGAAATCGGCACAGCTTGTGTTTTGTGACCTTTCCACGCCGAAGAATGACGGCACATTTTCCGTCTATAACGACATCAGAAAGAAGCTGATTGAGAGAGGTATTCCTGAAAGTGAAGTGAAGTTCATACACGAAGCCGATACGGATATGAAGAAAAAAGAACTGTTTCAAAAGACCCGCAAGGGAGAAGTCAGGGTGCTTCTTGGCTCTACTCAGAAGATGGGAGCAGGAACGAATGTGCAGGATAAACTTATCGCACTTCACGATGTGGATTGTCCGTGGCGACCTTCAGATGTAGGACGGATTTTGCGGACATTCAAAATAAAAAAGAATGTGGAGGTAACAGACAATGGCAAAATCATTATTTGAGGAACTGGGCGGCAAATACGAAAGGCAAGGGGATTATTTGATACCGTGCTTAACTGTACCCGCCGAAGAAGAACAGGCAATAGGCATCTGGGGGCAACGGCATTTAGATTATCTAAAACAGTACCGTAAAGTTACATACACCAATCTTCTTACAAGCGGCAGGCTAAACGCCTACCTTGCCGACATCAACAGACAGGCACAGGAACGCTTTGAAAGGCTCATAGAGGGTATGAAACAGGCACAGGGCATAACGGAACAGCTAAAGGCAGAAAACGCCTTAGAATGGACAGGATGCCTCAATAACATAAGGGCTTGTGCGAGGGAGATTGTGGAAAAGGAAATTATTTTTGCAT
>ERZ894183.239-NODE-239-length-50848-cov-13.920146_pt1 | contig 50848 bp, 43 predicted proteins | sample MGYA00380279_ERZ894183 | MGnify/ENA primary metagenome ERZ894183 (study PRJEB32331, sample SAMN06328422) | human gut metagenome | biome: human gut microbiome; feature: stool | host: Homo sapiens | collected 2013-06-26 ... | reverse complement strand
ACAGTTAAAGGCAGAAAATCAGATGGAATGGGTAGCGAGAATGAACAATATACAATCGTGTGCAAGGGAGATTGTGGATAAAGAAATGATTTATCAATAAGGAATGTGATATGGTAGAAAGCAAGTCTGAAAACGGCTTGCTTTTTGCTTTACAATGTGGGTAGCTGATGTATAATTATGAAAAGAGACCAACTATGAATTTTAGTAACAGTCCTTAGAGATAGAAGTAATATAAAGAAGTGGAGAGAGTTTATTATAAAGAGCAGACAATTAGAAATCATTCTATTTTTGAATGAGGTAAAGAAAACAACACTTAAGGAGCTTGCTGAAAAATTTGAGGTCAGTAAGCGGACAATTATGAGGGACATTAATGTTATTTCAAGCTTAGGTGTTCCGATTGAGACTCAGCCGGGGTTTCAGGGTGGGGTGTCTATCCCATATTCCTATAAGTTTCAGCAAAGCTTCTTTTCTCCATGCGAGATAGAAGATTTGATAATGGCAATTCACATTGCAGATCAACTAGGAAAAAGAAATGAGAAAAGTAGCATTGTAAAGAAATTGGAGCTATTGTTTCCTGAGCTTACGCAACTAAAAGAACGAGATTTTACAGATTATTTGCGGATAGAGCTTTTTGATGAGCCGATTTACAAAGAAAATTCGGTTTTTCAAAATATCAACCATGCATTTGACGAAGAATTGTTCCTCCGATTACAAACAAACACAGAAATATTATACGTTGCTCCGTTGAGCTATGCCCTACGTACAACAGGGCTTTACCTATATGCAACCGATGGAAAGCAGAAACTTACCTTTCCACTTTCCGATATTATATGCTGTGAGGTAACTGAAAAACCGTTTGACCGTGAGGAGTATCAAAAATTTTTATCTGATTGAAGGAAGGTGACACAAGATGACACCTTCTTTTTGTTAGGATAAAAGACGGAGGTGATTTTGTATGGAACGAAATATTTATGATAGGAAATCCGTACATTCTTTGATACTTTACTTTTCTATACCAGCTATTTTTTCATTAATTGTGGAAATCATGGCATCGGTTGTAGACACAGTTTTTGCAGGTCATCTTGGAGAAATTTCTATTGATGCATTAACGGCTATGGGATTACTTTCTCCAATACTAGGCATATATACTGCTGTTCAGGCATTATTTGCAGTATCAACTGCTATTATGATTGCACGATACCTGACCTGTAAAGAGGTTCGGACAGAGTATTTTCTGACTGGTCTGGGTATGACATTGGTCTTAAGTGTTATGGTTTCAATCGGTTCTTTCCTGTTTATGCCCGGATTGTTATCGCTTTTAGGAGCTGAAGGACAGGCTGCCATTTTGGCTGAAAAATACTTACGCATTCAATTATTTAGCAATGTATTCAGTGCATTGGGTTATACTTTAACAAGTTGCATCCGAGCATTCGGGTATCCTGCAATGGAAATGGGAATAACCAGTTTATCTGTAGTGGTGAATATTGTATTTAATGCCATTTTGGTGTTTGTATTCGATTGGGGCTTTGTAGGGCTGGCTTGTGGTACTTTTGTAAGTGAGTTATTTTGCTGTGCCCTGTCTATTTTGTGGTTAAAGCATCATCAGTTTTTGGAACTGAAATGTGCGTTATCATGGGGAAAATTCAAATCACATACAGCTGAGCTTTTAAAATTAGGAATTGCTCAGACAATTATCCAATCCTTGGGAGGATGTGCCACATTCTGTGTTAATCAAAGTTTAATGCTCTATACAACAATGAGCCATGTTGCAGTTTGGAATGTAGCTCAGCAAATTTATACTTTGTTCCTGATGCCAATTGTTGGTATAACACAAGGGGTCCAGACAATAATTGCATATTTTGACGGACAACAGGAAGAAGATAAAAGAAAAAAAACATTGGTCAGCACGATAGGATATACTGTTTTGTATGGGCTGATGGGAGTGGTGTTGATTTATACCTTCGGTACAAACATCTTGTCCGTATTTTCAAATTCGAGTGATGTATACCAATTAGGAAATGAAGTCCTTCGTATTATTTTCTTGACGTTTCCGCTGATGGGGATATTTTATACAATTATGACATTGTATGAAGTGACAGGGCATGAAGGAAAGGCGGTATTTCTCATTCTGATGCGGCAGGTTATTTTAATGATCCCATTAGTGTTCTTGTTGCCAAGAATTATGCCAGAATATCCATTAGCAATTTTCTGTTCTGTTCCGATTGCAGATATAATAGCGATGATAACGGCAATATTGAGTAAGAAAAACAAGAGACTTACAGCTAAATAAAGTGTCGATAACGTGGGAATTAACTGAGGAAATTTGACTTTGTTAAGATGGCAAATTGATTAGTAATTGTCGAGTTTGAATGATATTGCGAGAAAAAAAGAGGAAGATGCACATTTGTACTTTTAGTCATCTCCCTTTTTGATAATTTAGAGGTGTGGTGAGGCGTAATGAGAAGCCTTGCGTTTGTAACGTGTTTGCAACACCACATTCCAAGAATCCAGTAAAATCAAGCGTTCCCAGTTCCCTAAACGTTAATTTCAGTTACGCAAGAGATAATCGACTGTATATCAAAATGGTTCAAAAACCCCGGAAAATCAAGGTTTTCCGGGGTTTTACTATATCTAAACTAACCTGTATGGTTTGACCAAATTTAGCAAATCGAGAGCCGTTTTCACCCAATTTTTAGTGGTTAAATATAGGACAACCGCAGGTCGTTTTTGAGGGTATTTTTTGTCATGGCGATGAGGGAAACCACCTCCTGAAATATCTGATCGTGATTTGATATTATCATGGTCATAAAAGAAGAAAAGATCAAGGGGGGTATTCTCTAAAGTATTTTCCAAATAGCTGACAGCAGATGCGATTTTTACAAAAAATGGTCTGAATGAACTGTGAGATTATGGCGTGGACGAGTCACTGATCAAAAAGATTTCAGAGCGCAGCAGCAATCCTTACGCTGAGCCTGATGAGAAAATTCCGCTTAATGGGTTACAAGCGGAGAAGCCGGGATTGAGCTCCAGAAAGAATATAGCAAAAATGGATATAGATGTAAAAGCGATCGCAGAGAAAATGCAAGAATTAAATGAGTTGTCATATAATCGTTATAAACCGCTTGTGGATAGCATTATTGCAGAAAAGGTATCTGAGGAGGAAGTTGAACATCTGCTGGAGTACATACTTGATGTGTGCCATGATGATAGAATACTGGATTTGTTCAAGAGGATTTGCAGACGATATTATAAACTTTATCCGGAAATGATCACATCTGAGATACTTGCATATAAGGAACTGTATGAGGATTGAATGATTCTGTATATCTGTTCCCGTTTGATGCTATTTTGAATAGAAAACAATTGTTATGGATGACTGCGAATTTTGCGGAAATGGAGGATGTATTGGAAAGTATAATAGAGATTAGTGGTATTGCTAAGAAACTATGGGAAGGGAGATTGTTTTTTTGATTTGGAGACGAATATAACATTGTAAGACATTTCCCTAAATATTTCCTGGACTACCGGGAAATGCTTGATCCAACGATTCGCTGGACAGACCGTCTGCAATCAAGCTCAGGAGATTGGTCGGGGAATTTGTGCGATTTTTATTTTAGGGCGTATAACAAGATTTGTCTGGATATCAAAACGCCATTTGCGATGCAGGGTGGGAATCGAATTGAAGACACACCAGTTCACAAGGCATTAAGAGAAGCATTAGCTAATTGTCTGATCAATGCGGACTATTATGGTACCCGCGGTGTAGTTATTAAAAAAGAACCAAAGAGAATTGTATTTGAAAATCCCGGATATATTCGTACAGGAAAGGTACAGATGCGTAAGGAGGGAGAATCAGACCCGAGAAATAAATCCTTAATGAAGATGTTCAACCTGATAAATATTGGAGAACGTTCTGGCAGTGGAGTGCCCAATATATTCAATACTTGGGAAGATGCACACTGGAAAGAACCGATAATTGAAGAACGTTTTGACCCTGATCGTACGATTTTGATGCTTGAATTTGTGAAAAAGCAAGCGAAGAAAGCAAGCGAAGAAAGCAAGCGAAGAAAAGCAAGCGAAGAAAGCAAGCGAAGAAAGCAAGCGAAGAAAAATAAGTGATAGCATCAAAATGATATATGAATACCTCGCACAGACTGACGAGGCAAAAACTAATGATATCGCAGATTATCTTGGATTAAGTGCTCCGCGGACAAGGGTGATTTTGGCAAAGATGGACGGTATTGAAGCTGTTGGCACAAATACAAACCGTAAATACCGACTCAAAAAATAGGTTTAAGCGATGACACGACAAGAATTATTTACATGGATACGCCAGCAATACGGTACTGAGCCGGAATACCTCTGGCATGACTGGAATGTTGTGCTGAGGCACAACGACAATAATAAATGGTATGGTGTGGTTCTGGAAATATCTGCTGATAAGTTGGGACTGCCAGAAGCAGGCATCATTGATGTCCTTAACGTGAAAAGTGATCCGCTGCTGATAGGCTCCCTTCGTGGGCAGGAAGGCTATTTTCCGGCCTATCACATGAACAAGGAAAAGTGGCTCAGTATTCAGCTTGGCAAACCGGAACTGGATGATGCGATCAAAGACCTGCTTTCTTTAAGCTATGAGCTGACAGCACCGAAAAAGCGCATTAGAAAGTCACCGGCAAAAAAAACGGGAGATTCGGCAAATGGCAAAGAAAAAGAAACTGACGAAGGCTGAGCGAAAACAGGCGCGGCTCCGGCAGCGGAGAATAGAGCGGGAACGGCTGACGGAATTGTATGAAGACTGCGATGATCGTTTTGCCTTTATTGCTGGATATACAGATGGCGGCGCACCGTATGGTGTGATGTGGGAAGAAGCCGGTATTGATCCGGAGCTGCCGTTCGCGGAGAAAGTGAAGCTCTATCACATGCGGATGTCAGGGCGATAATCGCGTAGATGGTGCCTGCACAAAATGTCCGCTACCCGGTTTGCGGTCATTTACGATGAAAAAAGAGGGTATCGATCAATCATCTAATTTGATGATTTTGCGACACCCTCTTTTGGTTCATATTTATGGTATCTGGTCTGTATGTCGGACAATGGATACAGCTTAGAACGCAGTCCATCCGCCGTCGATGGCGATGATCTGTCCGCTTACAAATGCGGATTCATCCCCTGCGAGGAAAAGCGCAAGGTCGGCGATATCCGTTCCCTCACCCATGCCGGGCATGAGAGCCTGAACTCCCTGAATCCGTCCGTATCCGTCGGTATTGGGCATTCCCATGGAAGTGGAGATTTCTGTTTTGATACCTCCGGGAGCGATGACGTTGCAGCGGATTTTTTCGTTGCGGTAGGTGAAGGCGGTGTGGCGGCAGAGCGCGTTGACAGCTGCCTTGGAAGCGCCGTAAACAGCGCCGGAAACCTGATGCTGGGCGCCAACTGAGGAAACGGTGATGATGTTGCCGCCGTTGCCCTGTGCCAGAAAGACATTTACGGCTTTCCGCATTGCTGCAAAAGGACCGTATACATTGATGCCCATGACATAATCGTATTTCTCGTCGGTCGCGCTGGCTACTGTAGACATGTCGTCCATGACTCCGGCATTATTTACCAGAACATCCAGCTTCCCGAATTCTTTCACACAGGTATCTATCATGCCTTCGCAGTCTTCCGCTTTGGAAACGTCTCCAACATACGGAACGATACGGCCTGCTTCGCCGGACAGTGATTCAGCCAGCGCTTCCAAGCGTTCCCGGCGTCTTGCGACCGCGACGACGAAAGCTCCCTCCTTTACAAAACGTTCCACAATGGCTTTTCCCATTCCGGAGGATGCTCCGGTGACAACGATCGCTTTGTTTTGCAGCTTCATAAAAATCTCCCTTCTGGAGCGGTCAACAGGTGGAGACCGGAAGCTTTGTCGATGTATTTTCCGGTTTGATGAGCGGACTGTCTGTGACGCTCCGGCGCAGACAGCCATATGAAATACAGAATAGGCAGTCGTGTTTTGTATCCTGTTATTTCGGGTTTCTGTTATCTACTATTATACTTGTTTTTGGGTAAAAAGAATATGGTTTTTTGTGAGATATTTTAAATTATATTTTGGAAACCTGCCTTCATATGAGATATTCTGCGGAAAAACAGGAGCAAGAGTATTTTGACAGTAACAGATATGCACAAATCTTTTGTGGGATGATGTGATGCAGTAAAAAAGTGCTTGACAATTCACCCTTCAGAGAATATGATAGTACCATATTAAAAAGGCGATGAACGGAAAAAGTAATCGTGGTTCTGTCTGCAGAGAGCTGCCGTCCGGTGTAAGGCAGCGTCAGGAAGCGATGAAACTGGTCCGGGAGCTGTCCACTGAAAGCTGTTTTTGCCGGTAGGATGGAACGGATGCCCACCGTTACAGGGGAGGCGCATTGTTGGATGCGTATTGAGCGGCCGCATTTGCGGCAATGAGAGTGGTATCGCGCAGCTGATTGCTTCGTCTCTTAATTTTTTGATTAAGGGACGGAGCTTTTTTTATTTCTTTTATATTTTTTCGCCCCTGAGCGCTACGAATCATGAAAGTGAGGACAAGAAAATGGGCAGAACGATTAAGATTTTTGACACGACCCTGCGGGATGGCGAGCAGTCTCCGGGATGCAGCATGAATCTGAATGAAAAGATAGAGGTGGCCAGACAGCTGGAGGCGCTGCGCGTGGATATCATTGAAGCGGGCTTTGCTATCGCCTCTCCCGGAGATGCGGCGGCTATTGCGGCGATAGCGGATACCGTTAAAAACTCCACCATCTGCTCGCTGGCGCGCAGCAGCGAGAAGGATATCGACGCAGCATGGAATGCCATCCGGAAAGCGGAATCGGCGCGTATCCATACTTTTATCGCAACTTCTCCGGTCCATATGCAGTACAAATTGAAGATGACGCCGGAGCAGGTGATAGAGTCGGTCGCTCATCATGTTGCTTATGCGAAAAAATATTGCAGCGATGTGGAGTTTTCCGCAGAGGACTCCACCCGTTCGGAGCTTGATTTTTTGTGCCGTGTGTTTGAAACGGCTATCAGGGCGGGCGCTACGACGCTGAATATACCCGATACGGTCGGCTATATGGTACCGGATGAATATGCGGCGCGCGTGCGCTATATCCGCGAGCATACGCAGGGGATTGAAAATGTTGTGCTGTCCTGTCATGTGCATAATGACCTCGGCATGGCGGTCGCTATCTCACTGGCAGGGGTACAGGCGGGGATAGACCAGATAGAGTGTACGATAAACGGTATCGGTGAGCGTGCGGGAAACGCGTCCATGGAAGAGTGCGTGATGGCGCTCAATACCCGCAAGGATGCCTTTGGAATCGAATGCAATATCGATACCAGGCAGATTTACCGCGCCAGCCGTATGATACAGACCATTACCGGCGTTTCTATCGCGCCGACCAAGCCTATCGTCGGCGCAAATGCTTTTGCGCATGAATCCGGTATCCATCAGCACGGCGTGCTGGCAAATAAGCAGACCTATGAGATCATGACGCCGGAATCGGTCGGGATTCCGAAAAATGCCATCGTGCTGGGAAAGCATTCCGGCAGGCATGCATTTGAAGACCGCCTGCGGGAGTTGGGCTATTCATTGGATAAAGAAGGTCTTGATAAGGCATTTGAGAAGTTCAAGGTGCTGGCGGATAAGAAAAAAGTCATTAAGGACAGGGATTTGGAAGCATTGGTCGGCGCGGTCCCGGTTTCCGGTGCAGAACGGTATACGCTGGACCGTTTTGTGATAAATTCCGGTAATTCTATCACCTCTACCGCAGTTATCCGCGTGAAAAAGGGCGATGAGGTATTTGAACGCGTCGCTGCATCGGATGGCCCTATCAACGCGGCGTTCCGCGCTATCAATAAGATAGTGGGTAAAGATATTGAGCTGGCGGATTATTCGCTGAATTCCGTAACGGATGGCGAGGACGCTCAGGCAGAGGCTATCGTTAAGCTTAAGATAGACGGCGGAGAAGATGTCGTGACCGGACGCGGCGTTTCCGTTGATGTGATAGAAGCGTCCATTAAGGCTTATATCAACGGCATAAACAAGTATTTTATCGAATAGGAACAGGGGGAAGCAAACGATATGGGAATGACGATGACGCAGAAGATACTCGCAAAGCATGCGGGAATGGAGGCAGTAACGGCAGGTCAGCTGATAGAGGCAAATGTGGACCTGACGCTCGCCAATGATATCACCGGGCCGGTCGCTATCCGGGAAATGGAAAAAGCCGGTTTTGACAAGGTATTTGACAATACAAAAATTGCGCTGGTCATGGACCACTTTGCGCCGAATAAGGATATCAAATCTGCAGAACAGTGTCTGGAATGCCGGCAGTTTTCCAAAAAACACGGTATCGTAAATTTTTTTGATGTAGGCGCAATGGGGATAGAGCATGCGCTGCTGCCGGAGAAAGGACTGACCGCGCCGGGCGAGCTGATCATCGGAGCGGACAGCCACACCTGCACCTATGGCGCGCTGGGGGCATTTTCCACAGGCGTCGGTTCAACGGACCTGGCGGCGGGAATGGCGACCGGCAAGGCGTGGTTTAAGGTGCCGGGAGCGATACGGTTTGTGTTAAAGGGCAGCCTGAAGCCGTGGGTATCGGGCAAGGATGTGATACTGCATATCATCGGGATGATAGGCGTGGACGGAGCATTGTATCAGTCGATGGAGTTTGCCGGAGAGGGAGTCGCTTCCCTGTCGATGGACGACCGGTTTACCATCTGCAATATGGCGATCGAGGCGGGCGCAAAGAACGGGATTTTCCCGGTGGATGAAAAAACGATGGCTTATATCAGGGGACGCGTCGGCCGGGAGGTGACGGTATTTGAAGCGGATGAGGATGCGGTCTATGACCGGGAGATAGAGATCGACCTTTCTGCGCTCGAGCCGACGGTAGCCTGCCCGCATCTGCCGGAAAATACAAAGACGATAGCGGAGCTTGGGCATATCGAGATACAGCAGGCGGTCATCGGTTCCTGTACGAACGGCCGTATCGAGGATATGCGCGCGGCGGCAGCTGTCCTCAAAGGGCGGAAGGTGCATCCGGATGTACGCACTATCATCATTCCCGCCACGCAGGAGGTTTATCTCCAGTGCATGGAAGAGGGGCTGACGAAGATATTTATCGAGGCGGGCGCAATCGTTTCCACACCCACCTGCGGTCCGTGTCTGGGCGGCCATATGGGTATCCTTGCCCATGGAGAGAGAGCCGTTTCCACGACGAACAGGAACTTCGTCGGACGGATGGGACATATCACCTCGGAAATCTATCTGGCAAGTCCGGCAGTAGCGGCAGCCAGCGCGGCGGCAGGCTATATCTGTGCGCCGGATGAGCTGAAATAAGAGAGGAGAGCGCGAACATGAATGCAAGAGGCAGAGTTTTTAAATATGGCGATAATGTCGATACGGATGTGATCATTCCGGCGAGGTATTTGAATATCGCGGATGCAAAGGAGCTTTCTGCGCATGCGATGGAGGATATAGACGCAGAGTTTGTCAAAAAAATGAAGCCGGGCGATATCGTTGCGGCGACCAGAAATTTCGGCTGCGGTTCATCTCGTGAGCATGCGCCGCTCGTCCTGAAAGAGAATGGCGTTTCCTGCGTGATAGCGGCATCCTTTGCCCGTATCTTTTACCGGAACGCCATCAATATCGGACTGCCGATACTGGAATGTGAGGAGGCGGCAAATGCGATAGAGGACGGGGATATCGTTTCTGTTGATTTTGATACAGGCGTCATCACAAATGAGAGCAGGGGCGAAACCTATCAGGCGGCAGCTTTTCCGCCGTTTATCCAGAATATCATCAAGGCGGGCGGTTTGTTGAAATCCTTAAAAGAGCGGGAGGAGTGAGCGGATGGAATACAATATTGCGGTTGTCAAAGGGGACGGCATCGGGCCGGAAATCGTGGCGGAAGCGTTGAAGGTGCTTGACCGGACGGGCGAGAGGTTTGGCCATACGTTTCATTATCAGGAGGTGCTGGCGGGAGGATGCTCGATAGATGTGAACGGCGTTCCGCTGACGGAGGAGACGATAGAAATCTGTAAAAATGCGGATTCGGTATTGCTGGGTGCGGTAGGAGGTCCGAAATGGGACGAGGTTCCTTCGGAAATACGCCCGGAAAAGGCGCTTCTGGGGCTGCGTTCCGCGCTCGGGCTGTTTGTCAATCTGCGGCCGGCGCAGATGCATCGGGCGCTGTCAGATGCCTGTCCGATAAAATCCGAATTTATCGGAGATGGATTTGATATCCTGGTCTGCCGTGAGCTGACGGGCGACGTGTATTTTGGAAAACATTATCGCCGGGAGAGTGAAAAGGGCTGGGGAGAGACCGGTGCAGACGATATGAATTATTCGGTATATGAGGTTGAGCGTATCGGCAGAAGAGCCTTTGAAATGGCAATGAAGCGCAATAAGAAGGTGTGCTCTGTCGATAAAGCAAATGTGCTGGAAACCAGCAGGGTATGGCGTGAGACGATGCACCGCATCAGGGAGGAATATCCGGAGGTGGAATATACGGATATGTATGTGGATAACTGCGCGATGCAGCTGGTACGCAATCCGGGACAGTTTGATGTGATAGTGACTGGTAATTTATTCGGTGATATTCTGTCGGATGAGGCATCCATGATAACGGGATCTATCGGTATGCTGCCTTCAGCATCCATCAACGAGAGCGGGAAGGGGATGTATGAGCCCATCCATGGCTCGGCGCCGGACATTGCGGGCAGGGGGATTGCCAATCCGATAGCGACAATATTGTCCTGTGCGATGATGCTCCGTTATTCCTTTGGTCTCGGGGCGGAAGCGGATGCGATAGAAAAGGCAGTGGAGACGGTGCTCGATGCCGGGTATCGGACGGCGGATATCGCGGTAAAAGGCGAAAAGGCGCTGTCTACCAGTGAGATGGGGGCGCTTATCTGTAAGCAGATTTAAAACGGAAATGAAGTGAAAAAACTACACGGAGAAAGTCTCGTATCGCTAAAATGTGGTGCGGGGCTTTTTCATATCTGCAGAATTGAAAAAACAAATGTTAGAGCAGGGGGTTCCTGAAAGGTTTTAAGTATATTTTTTGCAGGAGATGTGATAAAATCCCGTCTTTGACACTTAATAGAATCAAAAACAGCCATAATCTCAGTGTTTATCAGAGATGTGGCTGTTTTCTTTTTTGCATCGATATGTACTATTTTTGAGTTTGTGCTATTTTTTCTGTTTTGTTTTTTTGATGATTGTCCGCATATCTGCCTTTGATATGAACTCATAATCTGTTCTAAAATCAAAGGCGTTGTGTAAGGCATCTGTCAGTTTCGTGCGTTTGTAGGAAGGAATGTAGCCGCTGTCTTTGGACAGCAGAGTTACATTCATTTCCCGGAGGGTTTTCAAAATTTCGCTGCAGGTAAATCCTTCCCCCAGTTTCTTTTCCAGCAGGCGGTAAACCAGAAGACTAATGTAACAGGTTATAAAGTGGGCTTTTATGCTGTCTTCCCGTCTTACGAAAACAGGTCTTGCTTCGAATTCTGTTTTCATGATCCTGAAGTTTTCTTCAATCTCCCAGCGGCGTTTGTTGATGTTGATAATCTCCCGAACATCACCGTTCAGGTTTGTTACAACAGCATAGAAACCATCATATATGGCTTCTTCACGGATGCGTTCCTCATCCAACTGGAAAACCTGCTTTTGGGCGATCTCACCATCGGCGGTAACTGCTGTTTTCTGAATGAAGTGGGAGGGATCGTTTGGATTTTTCCCTTTTCTGGCTTTATCCGGAGACTGCATGATCTTTATGGCACGGTCGATCTGCCCTGTCCGGATCTTTTGCTGGTATGCCTTGTATTTCGGTGAGTATGTGATGATAACGGTTTCATCCATGTCTCCCGTGACAAGAGGGTATTCTTTGTAATAAACGGTGTTATACACTTCAGGATCGCTCTCATCCAGAGCGGAAATGTCTATGAACTTATCCGCCCCCGGAACTCTGAACTGTGTTGGCAGGAGTGCCCGCTCACGTTCTTCTTTTTTCATCTTTTTCAAAGAGTACGTAATCACATAAGACCGGTTTCCAAAGCTGTTAAAAAAGCGGTTGCCTTTACTGCCGAGACCTGCATCAGAGCAGAAGATAAACTCACTGCAGTTAAAATCCCGTATTACTTTGGTTTCTAGAGGTTTGAGGGTGAGCTGTTCATTTTGGTTCCCGGGATACAGGTCAAAGGAAAGGGGGATCCCATCGGCATCCATGAAAAGTCCCATAGTCACGATAGGATTGGGTCTGTGTTCCTTGCTTTTACCATACTTTTTCATGCCGTCTTCCGATTCGATCTCGAAATAGTAGTTGGTACAGTCATAGTAAAGGATCTTTGAGTTACGCGGATGAACAAAGTTGGAATTCCGGTAAAGTTCTTCCTGAATGTAATCCGATTCCTGCGCGAGAACAGAAAGGGAACGGTAAAGATTCTTCAGGGAATACTTAGGCGGCTCCAACAGGGACTGACAGTAGGAAAAACTGCTGAGTTTGCTGGAAGGAGAAAGTATCCTTGCATAGATCAGATCCGTAAGGATAGCGTGGAAATCGTAGATAAACTTATGGTGATTGCGGATATTTCTACAAATGTTATCCAGCCTTAATTCGGTGCAGAGCTGCTGCAGGAACAGATAGCCGACATTAAAAAGGCGTTCTTCGTCTAAAGGAATACGTGCGAGAGGGGAAAAGGAGACAGTAATTTTTTCTTTTCGCTGGTTATAGAGTATGGTTTCTTTTTCTGCTTCCTCTTTTGCCCAGTTCATCAATTTGGTTTCATCACCAGAGAACTGTGTTAAAAGATCATTGTACTTGCCAAGCTTCTTATGGATACGGGAAGAGGTTTTGCCGTTATCTTTACGATAAGACTGTTTGATATATACATCCTGATTGCCTTTGTTTCCAGTAATGGATACATACATAATATTTTTCTCCTGAAATAGAATTCGTTTTCTTAATTATAACACAAAGCATACAAAATAGCACGTATAAAATCATATAATTTGACAAAAAAATAAGCCGCAAATGGCTTAAACAAGGGATTTGCATTAAAACAGAGAAAAAGGAAGTGTCAAAGACCCGATTCTACCAAACGGCTATAGACCATGTCTATTTTTATAAAATTGAATTTGCGAAATTAATTATACGTTATCTTTTAATAGAAAGAAATTGATATTTTTAATTTTAGGGATGAAATTATTAAAATGAAATGATATAATTATCATAATGAGTAATAAGGAGGGTATGCTAATGAAAAGAGGAAAAAAGATACTTAGCATGGCGCTGGCAGCGCTTCTTTTGGCGGCGGCTCCGGGAGCATCCGCACTGGCAGCTCCGGTATCGGCGGCGCCTGCCGGTCAGGTGAGCTATCTGACAGGACAGCCGGTAGCGGCAGGGCAGCAGAGTCAGAGACCGATAGCAGTAATGCTGAACAATATCAAATCAGGCTGCCCTCAGTCGGGGATAGCGGAGGCGTCGGTAGTTTATGAGGCTCCGGTAGAAGGAAGGATAACCCGTCTCATGGGGCTTTATGAAAACTGGCCCGCTATCGAGAACATCGGCTATGTAAGGAGCAGCAGGGACTATTTTGTATACTGCGCATTGGAGCATGACGCTATATACTGCCATTACGGGCAGGCTACTCCTTATGTGGGCGACCTGTTAAACAGCCCTCGGGTAGACAATGTCAGCGGAGCGGTTGCCGGTATCAATGTTCCGGCACAGACATCTTACAGCAGAACGGGGAGGCGGAAAGCGCCGCATAACGTGCTGGCGAGCGGCTCCGGAATCCTGAAGGATGTACAGCGGCTGGGATACAGCCAGACCTATCACCAGACCTTTAAGCCGAAATTTGTATTCATGCAGCCCAATGAGCTGGGAATGTATGCGGCATATCCTACCGTGACCCAGATATATCCGGGCGGCACGACCGCCAACAAGAAGAACGGCTACAGCCGCGTGCAGGCGCGTTTTGTATATGAAAACGGCAAATACTATCGTTATCAGTATGGTAAGAAGCAGGTGGATGAAAAGACCGGCCAGCAGATAGCATACGACAATGTGATACTCCAGTATTGCAACGGCGAGGTCCGGGATAAAAATGACTATCTGGCATTCGGCTGCCATGGCGATATCGGCGCTCCGGTTCAGGTGTTTACTCAGGGCAAAGCGATAAACGGCACATGGACACGTCATGCGGACGGAGACCCGGCAGTTTATGTGGACCAGAACGGACAGCGGATAAAGCTGACTCCCGGAAAGACATGGATATGTCTGGTATGGAACGATTATGCAGGCGATGTGGTCCTGAAATAAGATGATAACTTAACCTCCCTGCGGCAAGTGGTCTGACTTGCCGCAGGGAGGTTATTTTTAGTTGAATAGAAAGAAATAATACTTGCCCCGCTCCCGCGGCTTTGCTATACTTATTCTGATAAATTGGGGAATTTATGTAACGTTACGAATTTGTTATTTTCAGGGAGAATAAAAGTACATGGCAAATATAAAGCAGAGCAATATCAGGAATTTTTGTATCATTGCCCATATCGACCACGGCAAATCCACGCTGGCAGACCGCATCATCGAAATGACGGGGCTTTTGACGAACCGGGAGATGCAGGAGCAGGTGCTGGACAACATGGAGCTGGAACGGGAGAGGGGGATCACGATCAAATCCCAGGCGGTCCGCACCATATACCGGGCAAAGAACGGGGAAGAGTATGTCTTTAATCTGATCGACACGCCCGGACACGTTGACTTTAATTATGAAGTGAGCCGCGCTCTGGCGGCATGCGACGGCGCGATCCTTGTGGTGGACGCGGCGCAGGGCATCGAGGCGCAGACGCTGGCAAACGTATATCTGGCGCTGGATCACAATCTGGAGGTTTTCCCGGTCATCAATAAGATCGACCTGCCGAGCGCAGAGCCGGAGCGGGTAAAAGAGGAGATCGAGGATGTGATCGGTCTGGAGGCGCATGACGCCCCGCTGATCTCTGCGAAAAACGGCTTGAATGTGGATCAGGTGCTGGAACAGATCGTGGAAAAGATCCCGGCTCCCGGCGGAAGCAGCGACAATCCGCTCAAGGCGCTGATCTTTGACTCCCTTTACGACCCTTACAAGGGCGTTATCGTCTTTTTCAGGGTAATGGAGGGACAGATCAAAAAAGGCACAAAAATCAGGCTGATGGCGACGGGCGCGTCCTTTGACGTGGTGGAGGTCGGCTATTTTGGCGCAGGGCAGTTTATTCCGAGCGAGGACGGGCTTTCTGCGGGCATGGTCGGCTATCTGACTGCTTCCATCAAAAATGTGAAGGATACCCGCGTGGGCGATACGATCACGGATGCGGCAAACCCGTGCGCAGAAGCGCTGCCGGGCTACAAAAAGGTCAATCCGATGGTGTACTGCGGCCTGTATCCGGCGGACGGCGCAAAATACCCGGATCTGCGCGACGCGCTGGAAAAGCTGCAGCTAAACGACGCGTCCCTGTTTTACGAGCCGGAGACGTCCGTGGCGCTGGGCTTTGGCTTCCGCTGCGGTTTTCTGGGGCTTCTGCATCTGGAAATCATTCAGGAGCGTCTGGAACGGGAGTATAATCTGGATCTGGTGACAACGGCTCCGGGCGTTGTGTACCGCGTGCACAAGACAAACGGGGACATGATCGAGCTGACAAATCCCTCCAACCTTCCGGATCCTTCGGAAATCGAATATATGGAGGAGCCTGTCGTTTCCGCGGAAATTATGGTGACGACGGAGTTTATCGGGCCGATCATGGAGCTGTGTCAGGAGCGCAGGGGCATTTATCTGGGCATGGAATATATGGAAGAAACCCGCGCGCTGTTAAAATACGACCTGCCGTTAAATGAGATCATTTACGACTTTTTTGACGCGTTGAAATCCCGTTCCAGAGGATATGCGTCCTTTGATTATGAGCTTAAGGGCTACGAGCAGTCTGAGCTTGTGAAGCTGGATATTCTGATCAACAAGGAAGAGGTGGACGCCCTTTCCTTTATCGTGCACAAAGACAGCGCCTATGAGCGCGGCAAAAAGATGTGCGAGAAGCTAAAGGACGAGATCCCGCGCCATCTGTTTGAAATCCCGATCCAGGCGGCGGTGGGCGGCAAGATCATCGCCCGCGAGACGGTGCGCGCGATGAGAAAGGACGTGCTGGCAAAGTGCTACGGCGGCGATATTTCGAGAAAGAAGAAGCTTCTGGAAAAGCAGAAGGAAGGCAAGAAGCGGATGCGTCAGGTCGGCAACGTGGAAATCCCGCAGAAGGCGTTCATGAGCGTATTGAAGCTGGACGACAGATGACGGGGGCAAAAAAGACGCTGGAACTGTATCTTCACATTCCTTTTTGTAAGCAGAAGTGCCTGTATTGTGATTTTTTGTCCGCGCCCTGCAGCGCAGGGACGATGGACGCCTATGCTGACGCGCTGGAACGCCAGATATACAGCGAGGCAGCGCATTACGGGGACTATGAGGTAAGCACGGTTTTCTGGGGCGGCGGCACGCCGTCCCTTTTGCGTGCCGGGCAGATCCTGCGGCTGATGGAAGCGGTGCGGAGAAGCTTTTTGGTGCGGGAGGATGCAGAGATCACGCTGGAATGCAATCCGGGCACGCTGGATGAGGAAAAGCTGGCGGAATACAAAAGGGCGGGGATCAACCGTCTGAGCATGGGGCTGCAGTCGGCGGACGACCGCGAGCTAAAGGCGCTGGGCAGGATCCACGATTATGCGGCATTTGAAGAAAATTTCCGTCAGGCGCGTCGGGCGGGCTTTGAGAATATCAACGTGGATCTGATGTCCGCCCTTCCGGGGCAGAGTACAGAGAGCTGGGAAAGGACGCTCCGGAGGACAGCCGGGCTGGGCGCAGAGCATATTTCGGCATACAGCCTCATCATTGAGGAGGGGACGCCCTTCTGGGAACGCTATGGGGAGGAAGGCAGCCGGAAAAAGGCGGACGGCAGCGGCGGCGAGATATTTCCGGCGCTTCCCTCCGAGGACGAGGAGCGCCGGATGTATGAACGGACGCAGGAGATTTTGCGGGAATACGGCTATCACCGGTACGAGATTTCCAACTATGCAAAAGAGGGGCGGGAATGCCGACACAACGTCGGCTACTGGCGGCGTGTCAATTATCTGGGGCTGGGGCTCGGGGCTTCTTCCCTGATCGAAAATGTGCGCTGGAAGATGACGTCTGAACTGGCAGAATATCTGGATGCCTTTGGAGGCGGCAGGGCTTTGGCACAGGGCGCTGCAGGAAAAAGCGTCCCGGACTGCCGGGAGGAAAGGCAGGAGCTTTCCGTTTCCGAGCAGATGGAGGAATTTATGTTCCTCGGGCTTCGGATGACGGAGGGCGTGAGCACAGAGGAGTTTGAGGCGCAGTTTGGGCGCAGCTTTTTTGAGGTATACGGGGAAGCCGTTAAAAAGCTGGAAACAGAGGGGCTGATCGTTTTTGAAAAAGGAAAAAACAGGATAAAGCTGACGGCATACGGCACGGATGTGAGCAATTATGCGCTGGCGCAGTTTCTGTTGGATTAGAGGAGGATCATGAGATACGAATTTGCACCGCTGGAGGGGATCACCGGCTATATTTACCGAAACGCCCACCACGACTTTTTTCCGTCCATGGACACATATTATACGCCCTTTATCACGCCCAAAAAGGGCAAGAGCTTTACGGCGCGGGAATGGAACGACGTGATCACAGAGCACAACGGAGGAATGCGCGTGATTCCGCAGATTCTGACCAATCAGGCAGACGGCTTCTGCATGGTGGCGGAAAAATTAAAGGAGCTGGGCTACCGGGAAGTAAACTTAAATCTGGGCTGTCCGTCGGGGACGGTAACGGCAAAGAAAAAGGGCTCCGGCTTTTTGGCATACCCGGATGAGCTGGACCGTTTTCTGGAAGGGATCTTTGAACAATGCAGCCTGGATATTTCAATCAAGACGCGGATCGGGGCAGACGATCCGGAGGAATTTGAGGATCTGCTCCGGATTTTTAACCGCTATCCGGTCAGGCGGCTGATCGTGCATCCGAGGGTGCAGAAGGATTTTTATAAAAATAAGCCCCGGACAGACAGCTTCGCGCTGGCGCTTCGGGAGAGCAAAAACCCGCTTTGCTATAACGGCGACCTGTTTTGCCGGGAGGACGTGCATAAGATCATGGAGCGTTTCCCGCAAAACGACTGTCTGATGCTTGGCAGGGGGCTTCTGATCGATCCGGGGCTTGTGGAAAATATCCGGCAAAACCGGGAGGAAGCTACGGAAACGGCGCGCATCCGGGCTTTTTACGAGCGGCTTGTACACGACTATTCGGAGGTTTTGTCGGGCGAGCGGGACGTGCTTTTTAAAATGAAGGAGCTGTGGTTTTGGCAGGGACAGTTTTTTGAGGATGCGGAAAAGTATTTAAAAAAGATCCGCAAGGCGCAGCGGCTGTCCGAATATCAGGCGGCGGCAAACGCGCTGTTTGAAAGCTGCCCGCCCAAAAGAGGTCGGATCGCGCTGTAGCGCGCGGCAGGCATGATAAAATGCGATATAACATGAATAAAATGCGATATAGCATGATAAAATGCCATATAATAGGATAACAGGAAATCAGGCAGACGCCCGGACTTTATAAAAAAGGTTCCGGGTGTCTTTTTATGCGCACCTTTCTTTTGACGCCCATTTTTTACAATTATTTTAGAAAACAGAACGCTTTGGGAACGCTCGCGGTCTGCCGGAGGAACTGGGGGGCGCTATAATCGGTATCAACAGGCGCTTGCCCTGTGCAACGGGCAAAGCGGACTGAAACTATTTTTTTGGAGGCATGTTATCATGTATTTTGACGCGATTGCAAAAATTGTTTCGGAGCGTACAGGCTGTGAGGTTTCTGCGGTAAAGCCGGAAAGCAAGTTTTCGGAGCTGGGCATTGATTCCCTTGATACGGTGGAGCTTCTGATGGAGCTGGAAGACGAGCTGGGCATCGAGATCGAGCTGGATCAGAAGGTGGAGACGATCGACGATCTGGACAAATTCATCCAGAGCAAGCAGGGGTAAGGCTATGATCAGGTCAGCAGTTTGTGAAATGCTCGGCATCCGCTATCCTGTATTTCAGGGCGGAATGGCGTGGATCGCTGACGGTAAACTGGCCGCTGCCGTATCAGACGGCGGCGGTCTTGGCATTATCGCGGCGGGAAATGCCCCGGGAGAATATGTGAGGGAACAGATCCGGAACGCGCGGCAGCTTACCGACCGTCCGATCGGCGTCAATATCATGCTGATGAGCCCTTTTGCAGATGAGGTGGCAAAAGCGGTAATTGAGGAAAAAGCGGATGTGGTGACGACAGGAGCCGGAAATCCGTCGAAATATATGGAAGGATGGCTGGCGGCGGGCATCCGGGTCATTCCCGTCGTGGCTTCCGTGGCGCTGGCAAAGCGGATGGAGCGCATGGGCGCGTCCGCACTGATCGCAGAGGGCGGCGAAAGCGGCGGCCATGTGGGGGAGCTGACGACAATGGCGCTCGTTCCCCAGATCTGCGACGCGGTATCTGTGCCGGTGATCGCGGCGGGCGGCATTGCGGACGGCAGGGGCGTCGCCGCGGCTTTTATGCTGGGGGCGCAGGCGGTTCAGATGGGAACCCGTTTTTTGAGCGCGCAGGAGTGCAGCATCCATCCGGTTTATAAGGAAAAGATCTTAAAAGCCACCGACCTGTGCACGATGGTGACGGGAAAACGGCTGGGGCATCCGGTCAGAAGCCTCCGGACGGAATTTGCCAGAGATTATGCGAAGGCAGAATACGGCGGGATGCCGGACGAGGAGCTGGAAGCGCTGGGAGCAGGGGCGCTGCGGCGCGCCGTTGTGGACGGAGATACGAAAAAAGGATGCTTTCTGGCAGGGCAGGTCGCTGCGATGGTCAAAAAGGAGCAGCCAGCTGCCGAAATCGTCCGGGAAGTGGCACAGGAAGCGGAAAACATCCTCGGGAGGGTGCTGCAATGGGTAAATTAGCGTTTGTATTTTCCGGACAGGGCGACCAGTATCCGGGGATGGGAAAAGAGCTTGTAAAAAAAGAACCCGCCGCGGCGGAAGTATTTGCATGGTGCGACGTCCTCCGTCCCGGCACGTCGGGGCAGTGCTTTGACGGAACAAAGGAAGAGCTGAAGGAAACGAAAAATACGCAGCCGTGCCTGTATGCGCTGGAGCTTGCGGGAGCGGCTGCGCTGATGCAAAAGGGCGTCGTGCCGGACTGCGCAGCGGGATTTTCGCTGGGCGAGATCGCAGCGGCGGCGGTAAGCGGGCTGTTTGACAGCCGCACCGGATTTTTGCTTGTGTGCCGCAGGGCAGAGCTGATGCAGCGGGAAGCGCAGAAGCAGGATACGTTTATGGCGGCGGTGCTGAAGCTGTCCGAAGAAAAAACGGAGGAGATCTGCGGCCGTTTCAGGAGCGTGTATCCGGTCAACTATAACTGTCCGGGGCAGATTTCGGTTTCCGGCGGGGGAGCAGAGAAAAAGGAATTTCTGGAAGCGGTAAAGGAAGCGGGCGGCAGGGCGGTCGTACTAAACGTCTCCGGCGCGTTCCATTCCCCATTTATGGAGCAGGCGGCGAAAGACTTTGAAGCAGAGTTAAAAAACGTGCCCTTTCAGGAAACGAAAATCCGGCTCTATTCCGATCTGACCGCAAAACCCTATGAGGGCGATCCGGCAAGGCTTCTTTCGCAGCAGATCTGCAGTCCGGTGCGGTGGGGAAGGCTGATCCGGAATATGGTTCTGGACGGCACGGATACGTTTGTGGAGATCGGGCCGGGCAGGACGCTGGCAAACATGATCCGAAAGATCAGCCCGGATGCAGCGGTTTTTTCAATGGAAGAATATCTGGCGGAGGTGGAAGGATGCTGAAAGGCAAAACGGCGGTGATCACCGGAGGCTCCCGGGGGATCGGGGCTGCGGTGGCGGAGCGGTTTGCGTCGATGGGAGCCGATCTGGCGCTCATCTATGCGGGAAATACGGAGGCGGCGCAGGCGGTCTGCGAAGCCTGTCAGAAACAGTATGGCGTGCGGGCAAAAGCCTACCGGTGCGACGTGGCGGATTTTGACGCCGTAAAGGAAACGGCGGCGAAGATCCGGAAGGATTTCGGGACGGCGCACATTCTTGTCAACAACGCCGGGATTACCCGGGACGGTCTTGTGGCGATGATGAAGGAGGCGGATTTTAACGCGGTCGTGGACACCAATTTAAAGGGCGCTTTCCATATGATCCGCCATCTGGCAGGAATGCTTCTGCGCAGCAGGCAGGGCTGCATCATCAATATTTCGTCGGTTGTGGGGCTTACGGGAAACGCCGGACAGTGCAATTATGCCGCTTCAAAGGCGGGGCTGATCGGGCTGACCAAAGCCGTGGCAAAGGAGCTTGCGCCAAAGGGCGTGCGCTGCAACGCCATCGCGCCGGGCTTTATCGAAACGGACATGACGAAGGATCAGAAGGAGAACCCGATGATGGGGATGATCCCGCTTGGCAGGATGGGAAGCGCGGCGGACGTGGCGGAGGCGGCGGCATATCTGGCGTGCGCGGACTATGTGACCGGAGAGGTGCTGCGCGTAGACGGCGGGCTGGCAATGTGAGGAGAGAGAAAATGGGAGAACAAAGAAGAGCGGTCGTGACCGGGATAGGGGCGGTTACCCCTCTGGGAAACGACGCAGCGCAGACGTGGGAGGGGCTGAAAAGCGGCAGAAGCGGCATCGGCCCGATCACCCTTTTTGATACGGAAAATTTCAAGGCAAAGCTGGCGGCGGAGGTTCACGGCTTTGACCCGAAAGAATATATGGAAGTAAATGAGGCGCTGCGCACCGACCGTTACGCGCAGTTTGCGGTGGCGGCGGCGCAGCAGGCGGCAGAGGAAAGCCGGATCGAAGGCGCAGTGGAGGCAGAGCGCTTTGCCGTACTGTTCGGTACGGGCATCGGCGGCATCACGACCTTTGAAAAGGAGCATACGAAGCTTCTGGAAAAAGGCGCCCGCAGGGTATCGCCCCTGTTTGTGCCGATGATGATCGGCAATATGGCGGCGGGGCTGATCGCGATCCGCCACGGCTGTCAGGGGCCCGCCATGCCGGCGGTGACCGCCTGCGCGTCCGGCTCCAACGCCATCGGGGAGGCGCTCAGGCTGATCCGGCACGGCTATGCGGACGCGGTCATTACCGGCGGGGCGGAGGCGGCGATCTGTCCCTCTGCGGTGGCAGGCTTTGCCAATATGCAGGCGCTGTCCTGCGCAGAAGACCCGGAGGCAGCGTCCCTGCCCTTTGACAGGCGGCGCAGCGGCTTTGTAATGGGAGAAGGGGCGGTCGCCCTCATTCTGGAAGAGTATGAGCACGCAAAGGCGCGGGGCGCAAGGATCTACGGCGAGGTGTGCGGCTATGGCTCCACCTGCGACGCCTACCACATCACGTCTCCTCGCCCGGATGCGGACGGCGGCGCGCGGGCGATGATGCAGGCGATGCGGGAGGCGGGCTATACCGGGCAGGATACGGTGTATGTCAACGCCCACGGCACGGGAACGCCGATGAACGACGCGCTGGAAACGATCGCCATTAAAAAGGCGCTGGGAGAGGACGCGGCAAAAAGGGCGCTTGTCAGCTCCACAAAGTCCATGACGGGACATATGCTCGGCGCGGCGGGCGCGGTGGAGGCGATGGCGTGCCTGTTTGCCTTAAACGAGGGCGTGATCCCGCCGACCATCCATTTAAAGGAGCAGGACGAGGCGTGCGATTTAAACTGCGTGCCCGAATGGGCGGTCAGCGCAGACATTACGCTGGCGCTTTCCAATTCGCTGGGCTTTGGCGGACATAACGCCTGCCTTGCTTTCAGAAAGGTGTAATTGGTATGAATGAAACGGAGATTCGCAGATACGGGGAGCTGATGCGGGAGCTGGGGCTGACCGGGCTGGAGATCACAGACGATAAAAATAAAGTCCGCCTGGAACGCATGGGCGCTGCGCCAAAAGAGCAGACCTATGCTGTGGCAGGAAAGGAAGCGGGGGATACGGAAACGTCCAGAGAGGCAGGCGGCGCAGCAAAGGACTGCGTCAGCGTGACGTCCCCGATCGTGGGGATTTTTTATGCGGCTCCCGCGGAAAATGCAGATCCGTATGTGGCGGCGGGCGAACGGGTAAAAAAGGGTCAGACGCTCTGTATCGTGGAGGCGATGAAGCTGATGAACGAGATCGTGGCGGAGGAGGACGGCGTGATCGCAGAGGTGTGCGCCGCCGACGGACAGGTAGTGGAATACGGGACGGAGCTGTTCCGCATCAGGAGGCAGGAAGATGAATAAAGAAGCGCTTATGGAGATCCTCCCGCACCGGGAGCACATGCTTTTGCTGGATGAGGCAGAAAAACAGGACGATGAGGCGGTGGGGCATTATACCGTGCGGGGGGACGAATTTTTCCTGAAAGGGCATTTTCCGGAAAATCCCATCGTCCCCGGCGTGATCCTCTGCGAAATCCTTGCCCAGACCGCCTGCGTGCTTTTGCAGGGAAAGCAGGAAAAGGGGACGCTCCCGATGTATACCGGTTTGGCTCAGGTGCGGTTTAAAGCGCCGGTGCGCCCCGGCGACAGGATCGAAACCAGATGCCGGATCGTGCGGCACAAGCATCCCTTTTATTTTGCGGAAGGGACGGTCAGCGCAGGCGGCAGGCTCTGCGTGTCCGCCCGTTTTTCCTTTGCGATGACAGGAGTGGAAATATGTTCTCAAAAATCTTGATCGCCAACCGGGGCGAGATCGCCGTCCGCATCATCCGGGCGTGCAAGGAGATGGGCGTTTCGACGGTGGCGGTCTACTCCGAGGAAGATAAAAATGCGCTCCATGTGGCGCTTGCCGACCAGAGCTTCTGCATCGGAGGCGCAGAGGCGTCCGAAAGCTATCTGAAAGAAGAGCGGATCGTGAGCGCCGCCATGCTGGCGGGGGCACAGGCAATCCACCCCGGCTATGGCTTCCTTTCGGAAAACGCCCATTTTGCGCGGCTGTGCAGACAAAACGGGATCGTTTTCATCGGGCCGGAGGCAGACAGCATGGAGCGGCTCGGGGATAAGGCGGCGTTAAAGGAGCTGGCGCAGGAAGCCGGGCTTTGCACGATCCCGGGCACAAAAGCGCTTTCCGGGATCGAAGAGGCAAAGCGGGAGGCGGAACGGATCGGCTACCCGGTCATGTTAAAGGCGTGCGCCGGAGGCGGCGGGCGGGGCATCCGCCTGATCCGGTCAAAAAAGGAGCTGGAGGACGCCTACAGACAGGCGGCAGGCGAGGCGCTTTCGGCGTTCGGGGACGGCAGCCTGTATGTGGAAAAATATATTTTCCCGGCGCGGCATGTGGAGTTCCAGATCCTTGCAGACGAATACGGAAACGCCGTGTGCTTAGGGGACAGGGACTGCTCTTTGCAGCGCAGGAACCAGAAGCTTTTGGAGGAAACGCCTTCCCCGGCGGTGGACGCTTTGCAGCGGGAAAAAATCATGGAGCTGTGCACGAAAGCAGCCCGAAAGCTCGGCTATGTAGGCGCAGGGACACTGGAATTTTTGCTGGATGCAGAGGGCAGGTTCTGGTTTATGGAAATGAACGTACGCCTGCAGGTGGAGCACTGTGTGACGGAGATGCTGACGGGCTTTGACCTTGTGAAATGGCAGATCCGGATCGCGGCGGGCATCCCGCTGAATTTTGCGCAGAAGGACGTGCGGCTGGCAGGCTGCGCCATCGAATGCCGGATCAACGCGGGAAGCTGCGGCACGCTGAAAATGCTCCATGTGCCGGGCGGCCCGTCCGTCCGGTTCGATACGTGCCTGATCGAAGGCACGGCGGTTTCGCCCTACTACGATCCGCTTTTGGGAAAGCTGGTCGTCTATGCGAAAACGCGGGAGGAGACGCTGCGCAAAATGCGGGCGGCGCTGTGCGAGCTTGTGATCGAGGGCATTGCGACCAACATCGAAGAGCAGCTTGCGATCGTGGAGGACGAGCGGTTTGCGTCCGGCAGCTACGATCTGACTTTTATGGGAAACAGGTGAAAAAATGGCATTGTTGAATTTTTTGAAGCCGAAAAACAAATTGGAGGAGGGCGGGCGCAGCTTCGCCCCCGTGCAGCAGGACGACGGGGAGCCGCAGAAAAAGTGCCCCAACTGCCGTAGGGAAATGCCGCTGAGCTACCTTTGGGGCAACCGGATGGTATGCTCCTGCGGATACCATTTCAGGATGAAGGCGCGGCAGCGCATCCAGATGATCGCGGACAGGGACAGCTTTTGCGAACGGGACGCAGGCGTAAGAGGCGGCAACCCGCTGGATTTTCCGGGCTATGCAGAAAAGCTGGAAACGGTGCGCGCCGCCAGCGGCGAAACGGAGGCGGTGGTATGCGGGACGGCGCGGATCGGCGGGACAGAATGCTGCCTGTTTGCGATGGAGCCCTATTTTATGATGGGAAGCATGGGAAGCGCCGTGGGCGAAAAGCTCACAAGGCTGTTTGAGCACGCGGTCGAGCGCCGGCTGCCGGTCGTCGGGTTTACCGTATCGGGCGGGGCGAGGATGCAGGAGGGGCTTTTGTCCCTGATGCAGATGGCAAAAACGAGCGCGGCGGTCAAGCGCCACAGCGACGCCGGGCTTTTTTACATGGCGGTGCTGACCGATCCGACGACCGGAGGCGTGACCGCCAGCTTTGCGATGGAGGCGGACATAATCCTTGCAGAGCCGGGCGCGACGGTGGGATTTGCGGGCGCGCGGGTGGTGGAGCAGACGACGAAAAAGCCGCTGCCCGAGGGCTTCCAGAAGGCGGAATTTGTTTTGCGGCACGGGTTTATCGATGACATTGTCAGCCGGGAGCGGCAAAAGGAATATCTGGCGCAGATGCTTTGCATACACAGCGGGAGGGCAGTCTGATGGGAACATCCTACGAGCGGGTCAGGCTTGCGCGGGACGGCAAAAGGCCGACGGGACTTGACTATATCCAAAATATTTTTGAGGGCTTTTTCGAGCTGCACGGGGACCGGCGCTTCGGGGACGACGAAGCGGTGGTGGGCGGGATCGCCCTGTTAAATGAAAGCCCGGTGACGGTGATCGCCATAGAAAAGGGGCATACGGCAAAGGAGCGCAGCAGGCGCAGTTTCGGCGCGCCCATGCCGGAGGGCTACCGCAAGGCGCTGCGCCTGATGAAGCAGGCGGAAAAATTCGGCAGGCCGGTGATTTGCTTTGTGGACACGTCCGGGGCAAACTGCCAGGTCGGTGCAGAGGAGCGCGGGCAGGGGCAGGCGATCGCGGAAAACCTGATGGAGCTGTCTACCCTATGTGTGCCGGTGATCTCTGTCCTGACCGGGGAAGGCGGCAGCGGCGGGGCGCTTGCGCTGGCGGCGGCAGACCGGGTATGGATGCTGGAAAACGCGGTCTATTCGGTCATTTCCCCGGAGGGCTGCGCAAGCATCCTCTGGAAGGACGCCTCCATGGCGCAAAAGGCGGCGGAAAGCCTGAAGCTGACGGCAAAGGACGCAAAAGCCCTCGGCGTGGCGGAACGCATCCTTTCGGAAAAGGAAATCGGGAAAAAAGAATTTTATGACCGCATCAAAGGCCTGCTTGTCAAAGAGCTGGCAGGGCTTTCGACGGACGTAGACCTGGTCGGGAAACGCTATGAGCGGTTCCGCAGGATCGGGGCAGCGACGGTCATGAAGGAGCAGGTATGAGCATATATCAAAATTTTTGTCGGGAGATCACCGATGAATACGGGAATCTGAAAAGGCTGACGCTGGATTATCCGGAGAATTTTAATTTCGGCTATGACGCGGTGGACAGGATCGCGCGGGAAACGCCCGATAAGCGGGCGATCGTGTGGTGCAACGTGGAAAATGAGGAGCATATTTTTACATTTGCGGACGTAAGGGCATACAGCAACCGGATGGCGAACGTATTTTTAAAGGCGGGCATCGAAAAGGGCGACCGGGTGATGCTGATTTTAAAACGCCATTATGAATACTGGTTTGCGGCGATTGCCCTGCATAAGCTGGGGGCGGTCATGATCCCGGCGACCCATATGCTGACCGTAAAGGATCTGGTATACCGGATCAGCGCTGCGCAGGTAAAGGCGGTCGTTTCAACGCCCCAGAACGAAACGCCCAAAAAGGTGCGGGAGGCGGTCAGGCAGTCCGGACTGGACGTTAAGCTCTGGTGCGTCCAGCAGGATGCGGACGGCTTTGAAAATATGACCGCTGCAATGGAAAAACAGCCCGACCGGATGGAGCGGATCGCGACGCTTGCCACAGATCCGATGATGCTTTATTTTACCTCGGGTACGACCGGGAATCCCAAGGGCGTGATCCATGACCACACTTATCCGCTGGCGCACATCGTCACGGCGAAATACTGGCAGCAGGCGGAGGAGGACGGGCTGCACTTTACGGTGGCGGAAACCGGCTGGGCAAAGGCTTCGTGGGGAAAAATGTACGGCCAGTGGCTTGTGGGCAGCGCCGTGATGGTCTATGATTTTGACAATTTTGACCCAAAGCAGCTTACCGCGGTGATCAACCGCTACGGCGTAACGTCCTTCTGCGCCCCGCCGACCGTCTACCGGTATCTGGTGCGCAAGGGGATCCCGGATATGCCGGGCTTAAAGCACGCTTCGACCGCCGGGGAGATGCTTTCGCCCGAGGTGTTCCGCAAATTTACCGAGCGGACAAAAATTCCCCTGTGCGAGGGCTACGGACAGACGGAGACGACGCTTCTGATGGCGAATTTCAAAGGCAGCCGGGCGGTGGAGGGCTCCATGGGGACGCCGTCGCCCTTTTACCGGATCGCGCTTCTTGGAAAGGACGGAAAGCCGGTAAAAACGGGGGAGATCGGGGAGGTCGTCGTCATTCCGGAAAAGCCGGGCAGACAGCCGGGGATTTTTACCGGGTATCTGGGCGATGAAAAGCAGTACGAATATGTATGGCGCGGCGGCGTATACCATACGGGCGACGCCGCCTATATGGACAAAGAGGGCAGGTACTGGTTCCACGGGCGCTTTGACGACATCATCAAAACGGGCGGCTTTCGGGTCGGGCCGTCGGAGGTGGAAAACGTCCTGATGGAGCATCCGGCAGTCATGGAATGCAGTGTGATCGGCGTGCCGGATACGCTGCGGGGACAGGCGATCAAAGCGGTGGTCGTGCCGGGGCCGGGCTATTTGCCCTCGCGGGAGCTGGAGCTTGAGGTGAAGGAGTTCTGCAACAGGAGGCTTGCGGAATATAAATGGGTGCGGATCGTGGAATTTGTGGAGGAAATGCCCAAAACGATCAGCGGAAAGATCAGAAAAACGCTGCTGCGCCGCCAGACCACAGCATCCTGACGCTTTGCGGACGGGTGCGGCAAAAGGGCTGTCCAATACGATGGAACGCCGCAACGTAATATGGAACGCCGCCGAATCATATAGAACGCTTCAAAATACTGCCGTTTCCTGTCTTGTCAGAAAACGGCAGTATTTGATATGATGGGATGGAATGCAGGAGGTGTATATGGGAAACGATTTAGAGGAAATTCTGGACTGTCAGGTCAGCGGGTTTCATCAGTACCGTCTGGATCCGCCCATCCATCTGGAATATGTCAGCCGGAGCCTGTGCAGGATGACCGGGTATGAAAAGGAAGAGCTGACGGATGGGGACAGGGATCTTTACGAGCGGCTGGTGCATCCGCAGGACCGGGACGTTTACCGCAGCTTTCTAAGCGCCCTTTCCAAAAAGGAGCAGACGCTGACGTTGGAATACCGCCTGACGGCAAAGGACGGAACCGTGCGCTGGGTCAGGGACACCGGCGTGTCAAAGCGGGAAGCGGACGGAAGCGTTCTGGCAGGCTGCGTTCTGACAGACATTACGGATTTGAAAAAAGAGCAGGAGGAGTTCCGGTTTTTAAACGAGACGCTGCCCTGCGGATGTTTAAAATATACATGTGAAGCACAGCCGCGCGTCACCTATCTGAATGAGGCGATGGCGGACATCCTGCGTTTCCCGGAAAAGGAAGAAGCGCAGGCGCAGGGGCTGTATGAGGCGAGCGTATTTTTGCTGGTCCCGATGGAGGAACGGCAAAGGTTTACGAAATATCTGGAACGCGTCCGCGCGGCAAACGCCCCGGTGGCAGGGGAAATGACGCTTCTGCGCTGTGACGGGACGCGCGTCCGGGTGTTCGGCTGGGTCACAAAAACCACGGACGCTCAGGGAAGGGAAGAGTTCCAGAGCGTCTGCATGGACGTGACCGAACGATACCGCGCCAAAAAGAACGAGGAGGGAAAGCGGTATTTAAAGGCGCTTTCCAGAGTGTACGATAAGATTTTTGAATTTAACAAAAGCGCCAACACCGTAAAGTGCCTGTACTGCGAAAGCGGCTCCGGGTTTAAGCGGTTTGAGGGCGTTTCGATGCAGATGGACGAGGCGCTGGAAAGCTGGATCATGGATGCGGCGGCAAAGGAGGATCTGGACAGGGTGCGGGCGTTTTTTGACGATTTTTTCCGGAAGGGAAGCGGGGAAGAGGCAGCGCTGCCGCAGATTTCCTACCGCGCGAGGTCGTCGGACGGAAAATACCGGCAGTACGACAGCATCCTGATCCCGGTGGACGGGGCGGTAAGCTTTTTTTGCTGCCGGGGCGTGCAGGAGGCAGAAGAAACAGGGCTTATGCGGACGGTAAAGATCCGCACCTTTGGCTATTTCGACGTTTTTGTGGACGAAACGCCTATCGCCTTCCGCAATGAAAAGGCGAAGGAGCTGCTGGCGCTTTTGGTGGATCGGAAAGGCGGGTATGTGTCCTCTCAGGAGGCGATCAGCTTTTTGTGGGAGGAAGACCCGGTCAATGCAGTGACGCTTTCCCGGTATCGGAAGGTTGTGCTGCGGTTGAAAAATACGCTGGAGGAATACGGCATTCTGGACGTGATCGAGACGGTGGACGGCAAGCGCCGGATCGTCCCGGAACGGATCCGGTGCGACCTGTACGAATATCTTTCCGGCAGGGAGGAGCACGCGCAGCTTTTTAAAGGAAGTTATCTGACAAACTACAGCTGGGCGGAAACGACGCTGGGCGAGCTGGCGGGATCGGCAGACTGTTTTCGGTCTGCGGACTGAGAAAAGCCTGCGGACTGAAAAAGGGACAGTTGGAAAGGCACAGGGCAGAAAACGCGCACATACAATAGAGTAAACTGTTGGAGCCGGAGAGAAGCTCCGGTCGGGGAGCTATGTGTGAAAACGTTTCAGAAACCCCTGTCAAAAGAGGAGGAAAGGCTTTGCATACAGGCATTGAAGGACAAAGATGCAGGAAGAAAAAGCGAGGCGAGACGGCTCCTGATCGAGCGCAATCTGAGGCTGGTGGCGCACATCGCCAGAAAATACGGCAGCGCAGACGAGGATATGGAGGATCTGATCTCTGTCGGGACGATCGGGCTGATCAAGGCGGTGGAAACCTTTGACCCGGACAAAAAGATCCGTCTGGCGTCCTACGCGGCGCGCTGTATCGACAACGAGCTTCTGATGCTGCTGCGCAGCCGGAAAAAAATATCGAGGGAGGTTTCCCTGTTCGAGCCGATCGGGACCGACCGGGAGGGAAACGAGATCAGCCTGCTGGACGTGGTGGAGCAGGAGCAGCCGGATCTGGTGGAGGAAATGGAGAAAAAACGCTGTCTGGGAGCACTTCCCTGCCTGATGGCAGAAGCCCTGACAGAACGGGAATGCTGCGTGCTGACTTTGCGCTACGGCTTAAGGGACGGCAGGGAGGCGACGCAGAAGGAGGTCGGGGAGCGGCTGGGGATTTCAAGAAGCTATGTGAGCCGGATCGAGAAAAGGGCGCTTAGCAGGCTGAAGGCGGCATACGAAAGGATGGAGCGCCCGCCGGAGATGGGAAAATAAACCATGCAGCGCCGGCGGCAGAAGCCGTGCAGCCGCCCGGCAGCAAAAGAAAAATAAGAAAAAGATTGAAAAATACCGGCGGATTGTATATAGTAAAGATTGTGTTTATAAAATTTTTACATATGAGGAGGATTCTCATGGACAAGAAGTTCGGTATCAAACATGTGGTAGCAATCGGTATCGGCACGGCGCTGTTCATCGTGCTGACCAACGTACAGATTCCGCTGGGATTCATTCCCAACACGGCAATGCAGACCCGCGCGGCGGTTCTGGCATTCTTTTCCGCAGTATTCGGTCCCGTTGTAGGCGGCGCGATCGGCCTGATCGGACATGCGCTGGGCGATGCGGTATTTTACGGAAGCGTATGGTGGAGCTGGGTGTTCCCAGATGCGGTATTCGGTATCATAGTAGGTCTGTTTGCTGCAAAATACAGGGTAAAAGAAGGCAGCTTTGGTAAGAAGGAAATCATCCTGTTCAATGTCGTTCAGGTAATCGCAAATGCCGTGGCATGGATAGTGGTCGCTCCTGCTCTGGATATCCTTATCTATGCTGAGCCTGCTAAAAAGGTATTTGCACAGGGCGTTGGAGCTACAATCGCAAACGTTATCATCATCGGTGTTCTGGGTACTCTGCTGCTGGCGGCTTATGCGAAGGTCGGCGCAAAATCCGGAAGCCTTTCAAAAGAGGACTGATCAATGACTCCAATCATCGAGTTTAAAAATTATACTTTTAAATATCGATCACAGTCTGAGCCTACGCTCCGGGATATTGACTTAAAGGTCTATCCCGGGGAGAAGGTTTTAATCGTGGGACCGTCCGGGTCGGGAAAATCGACACTGGTGCACTGCATCAACGGAATGGTTCCTTTTTCATTCCCCGGGGAAAGCAGCGGGACGCTGACGGTAGGCGGCAAAGAGCCTGCGAAAACGGGGATTTTCGGCATGTCCAAAATCGTCGGGACGGTGCTGCAGGATACGGACGGGCAGTTTATCGGGCTGACCGTGGCGGAGGACGTCGCCTTTGCGCTGGAAAATGACTGTGTCGCGCAGGACGAAATGTTTCGTCTGGTGGACGAGGTGGCGGAAGTGGTGGATATTAAGACGCTTTTAAGCCACGCGCCCACGGAGCTGTCCGGCGGGCAGAAGCAGCGGGTTTCCATGGCGGGCGTTTTGGTGGACGACGTGGACATCCTTTTGTTTGACGAGCCGCTGGCAAATCTCGATCCTGCTACGGGCAAGCGGGCGATTGACTTAATCGACCGGATCTGCCGGGAGCGGGATAAGACCGTAATCATCATCGAGCACCGTCTGGAGGACGCGCTGTACCGGGATGTGGACCGGATCGTGGTGATCGGGGAGGGGCGCGTTGCGGCGGATATGACCCCGGACGAGCTTTTAGCGTCGGATATTTTGGAAAAAGAAGGCATCCGGGAGCCGCTGTATGTGACGGCGCTCAAGCATGCGGGCTGTCAGCTTAGGGCGCAGGATAAGCTGCAGCATGTGGAGACGATGGACATCGCCCCTTACAGGGAGCAGGTGCGGGCATGGTTTGAAGAGGTGAGGCTTCCGGAGACGAAGGCGCGCAAAAATGCGGCGCTTGAAGTGCTGGATCTGGATTTTTCCTATATCACGGGAAATCCGGTGCTTTCCAATATTGATTTCCGCATCGGAAAAGGCGAAATGCTTGCGATCGTCGGCAAAAACGGGGCGGGAAAGAGCACGCTTTCCAATCTGATCTGCGGGTTTATCAATCCGGATAAGGGCAGGATCTTGTTAAATGAATCCGATATTTCAACCAAATCCATCAAGGAGAGGGGCGAGGTCATCGGGCTTGTGATGCAGAATCCGAACCAGATGATCTCCAAGCCGATGATCTTTGACGAGGTGGCGCTGGGGCTGAGGGTGCGCGGAGTGCCGGAGGACGAGGTAAAGGAGCGGGTCTATGAAAAGTTAAAGATCTGCGGCCTGTATCCGTTCCGCAACTGGCCCGTGTCGGCGCTGAGCTTCGGGCAGAAAAAGCGCGTCACGATCGCCTCCATCCTTGTGATGGATCCGGAGATCCTGATTCTGGACGAGCCGACGGCGGGGCAGGACTACCGGCATTACACGGAGATCATGGAATTTTTAAAGCAGCTCAACGAGACGCTTGGCATCACGATCATCATGATCACCCACGACATGCACCTGATGCTGGAATATACGGACCGGGCGATCGTCATTGCGGACGGGCAGCTTATCGCGGACGATACGCCGGCAAACGTCCTGACAGACGAGGCGGCTGCAGACCGTGCCTATTTAAAAAAGACGTCGCTTTACGATCTGGCGGTACGGTGCGGGATTGAGGATGCGTCGGGCTTTGTGGAGCGGTTTATTCATTATGAAAGGCAGGTGAGAGCCGATGGCGGGCAGACTTCTGACCTATAGTCCCAAGGATACCTGGATTCACCGGCTTTCCGGCGTTTCCAAGCTGACCTTTTTTCTGCTCTGGTCGCTGACCGGAATGCTGACCTACGACACGCGGGTGCTTCTGGTCATGCTCGTTTTGAGCGCGGTTATTTTTGCGGTGTCCAAGGTGGAATGGAAGCAGGTCGGGACGGTGTTCTGGTTTATTTTGCTGTTTTTATGCATCAATCTTCTGGCGATCTGGATCTTTTCGCCCAATCAGGGGACGGAGATTTACGGGACGGAAACGGTGCTCGTGCGGCTGTTTGGCAGGCACAATATTACAAAGGAGCAGCTTTTTTACGAGTTTAACGTCATGCTGAAATATTTCACGGTGACGCCGGTGGTGCTTTTGTTTATCGTGACGACCAACCCGAGCGAATTTGCGGCGAGCTTAAACCGGATCGGCATCAGCTACAATGTGGGCTATTCCATCGCCATCGCGCTGCGGTATGTGCCCGATGTGCAGTCTGATTTTACGAAGATCAAGCACGCGCAGGAGGCGAGGGGCATCGAAATGAGCAGCAAGGCGTCTTTGTGGGAACGCATCAAAAAGATGAGCTCGATCATTTTCCCGCTGCTGTTTTCGAGCATGGAGCGCATCGACGTGGTCAGCAACGCGATGGAGCTGCGCGGCTTTGGCAAAAACAAAAAGCGCACGTGGTACATGGGAAAAAAGCTGGAACGAAATGACTTTTTGACGATCGGGTTTGCGGTTTTATTTATGGCGGCAGCGCTGGCGGTCACCTATGCGGACGGAAGCCGTTTCTGGAATCCGTTTGTGTGACCGGGAGGGCATGCAGGAGTTTGCCGGAAAGGAAGGGTATTATGATCTATACGCTGGAAAATGAACGGTTAAAGGTACAGGTAAACAGCCGGGGCGGCGAGCTGTGGTCTGTGCAGACAAAGGACGGGCACGAATATTTATGGCAGGGGGACGCAGCCTACTGGCAGGACCGGGCGCTGAACCTGTTTCCCTACATTGCGCGCCTGACGGACGGCAAATACACGCTGGACGGCAAAACCTATGAAATGCCGATCCACGGATTTTTAAACGCTTCGGAGCTGGAAGCAGAAAAGCAGACGGCGGACTGCCTTGTGCTGAAGCTTTCCGACAGCGAGGAAACGAGAAAAATGTATCCCTTTGCCTTCGTATACCGCCTGATCTATGAGCTGGCGGACAATACGCTCCATGTGACCTTTGCGGTGGAAAACCGGGACAGCTCTATGATGTATTTCGGCGTGGGCGGCCATCCGGGCTTTATGGCGCCGCTGGAAGAGGGGCTGTCCTTTGAGGATTACTGCCTTCAGTTTGACGGGGAGAAAAATCCCGTGCGCGTGGGCTTTTCGGAGGACTGCTTCGTAAACGGGGAGGACGCAGAATTTGCGTTGGATAACGGGAAGCTTGCGTTTTCCCACAAGATGTTCGATCAGGATGCGATCGTCCTGCGCGATATGGCGAAAGCCGTGACGCTCTGTTCGGAAAAAGGGACGAGGGCGGTGCGCGTGTCCTATCCGCAGATGGACTATCTGGGAATCTGGCATATGCCGTTTACGGACGCGCCCTATGTGTGCATCGAGCCGTGGTCGTCGCTTCCTTCCCGCAAGGGCGTGATCGAGGATCTGGCAAAGCAGCCCGGTCTGGTGCATCTTCCGGCAGGGGAGACGTATGAGAACCGGTGGAGCATCGAGATCAGATAAAATCGTTTGTGCCGAATAAAAAAGAGGCGTCATCTGCAAAAAGCTGCGGATGGCGCCTTTTTTGGTGCGGTTATTTTGCCGGAAGGCTTATCCCTGCACTGCCAGCGTTTTTAACTGTCCCATAACCTTTTTCATCGGAGGGAGCATGAGGATCACGATCGTGATAAGCGCCTCCGCGCCCAGATACAGTCCGTTGTATACAAGGGAATATACGGGAGCGGACATGCCGTAGTCGGCGGCATAGGTTCCAAAAAAGATCATGCCGGACAAAAAGGAGAAGAAATAGCGGCCGAGGACGCCGATGGCATAGCCCTTTACCAGCCCGTTTTTGGATTTGGAGAAAATGCCGGATAAACCGAGCGCGCCGAAGGCAAAAATGTAGTCGGTCAGCATCTGCGGGATGCTCATGATGTAAGGGTCGATGATAAGCTGCAGAAATCCGTAGGAAATGGCGGTCATCAGACCGGCGCCCAGGCCGTACCAATAGCCGATCAGGCAGATGAACAGCATGGACAGAAGCGTTACGGAGCCGCCCATCGGCATATCGAACACCTTGATCATGGAAGTGACGGTTCCCGCGGCGATCGCCATTGCGGAAAAGACGAGCTGGCGCGTGGAAAAGTGCGGTTTCTTCACGGAGCCGCCGATAAAGCAGGCAAGCAGAAGGATCGCCAGCATGAGAAGCACCAGCGCAGTATAGCCCGCGGTGGTGAGCTGATAGGTTGTGCCCCATTCATCTGTGATGGGGACTGCAAAAAATGAAAGCATAAAAAACCTCCTTGTATGCACAGGAGGGGTATCTTTAGTCCTTATAAATACGGGAAAGCGCAGACGCGCAAGAGACGCCCGCCTTCCATACATTTATAAAAACTGCCTTCCTCCGCCGGTATTATCCGGTTCAGGTTGTGAGGGTCAGAATCCGTCAGGATTCAGTCTCAGCAATAGCTCCCCTGGCATTTCTTTATTTTGTTCCTTTTTACTATAAGCCCCGGGAAAAGGGATGTCAAGAAAAAATGAAATTTTCAAAATTCCCCTTGTATCCGGGCGCGTTTCAGAATATACTAGAACAGATAATGTGGAAAAACAAAGGAAAAGGCAGTGACGCAGTGAAGAAACAGGATTTTAAGAAATGGACATTTGGACTGGCCGGTGGCTTTGTGGTGATCGCAGGAGCGCTGGCCAGTTGCTTTTATCTGACATACGGGGAGCTGGACAGCAGACTGGCGGAGGCGAATGCGAAGCTTTTAAACGCGCAGAAGCAGGTGGAGACGCTGACGGCGGAAAAGGAAGAGCTGGAAGAAGAGGCGGGGATCGTGGCGGCGATGGCGGAAGAAAATGCGCTTTTAAAAATGGAAAAGATCCCCTTTGAGGTGGATCTGTCTGACTGGAACTATGTGCTTGCAAACGAGCTGAATATGCTTCCGCAGGATTTTGAGGTGGAGCTGGAAAAGACATATAACGGGCAGCGGGTGGACAGGCGGATCCGGAAGGATCTGGAAGCGATGATCGACGCCGCGAAAAAGGAGGGGCACAATCTGATGATCTGCTCTTCTTACCGGGATTACAAAAAGCAGGATCAGCTGATGGACGAGTCGATCGCTAAGTTTGTGCGCAGGGGCATGAGCTACAAGGACGCCTTTTTTAAGACAAAGGAGCAGATCGCGCTGACCGGGGCGAGCGAGCACCACACGGGGCTGGCGGTGGACATCGTCGGCAAGAACCACCAGAGCCTTGACGAGTCCCAGGCGGACACGGAGGAGGCAAAATGGCTGGCGGAGCACGCGGCGGAATATGGATTTATCCTGCGCTATCCCAAGGACAAGGAAGAGATCACGATGATCTCCTTTGAATCGTGGCATTACCGCTATGTAGGAAGGGAAGCGGCAGAATATATGAAGGAGCATAACCTGTGCCTGGAGGAATTTGTGGAGCTTGTACAGATCCAGCAGGCAAAAGAGGCGTTAAAAGCAGAAGCGATGGCATGAGCCGGGAGGAGAACATGGAACCGTTAAAAACAGGAAGCTGGGAACAAAATGTGCGTAAGGTCGTGCCCTATACGCCCGGGGAGCAGCCCAAAGAAAGCGGCGTCATCAAGCTGAACACGAACGAATGCCCGTATCCGCCGGCGCCTGCGGTGCAGGAGGCGCTGGCGCGTTTTGCGGCGGACGATCTGCGGCTTTATCCGGATCCGGAGGCGCTGGAGCTGACGGAAGCGCTGGCAGCTTATTATAAAGTGGAAAAGGAGCAGGTATTTGTGGGCGTCGGCTCGGACGACGTGCTGGCGATGGCATTTCTGACTTTTTTCAACGGAAAAAAGCCGGTGCTGTTTCCGGACATCACCTATTCGTTTTACGACGTGTGGGCGCAGCTTTACGGGATCCCTTATGAAAAAGTGCCGCTGGATCAGGATTTCTGCCTGAAAAAAGAGGACTATATGCGGGAAAACGGGGGAATCATCTTCCCGAACCCGAACGCGCCCACCGGGCTTGCCCTGCCGCTTGAGGAGGTGGAGGCGATTATAGCCGCCAACTTGTCGTCCGTGGTGATCGTGGACGAGGCATATGTGGATTTCGGGGCAGAGAGCGCCCTGCCGCTTGTGGAAAAATATGAAAACCTGCTGGTGGTGCAGACCTTTTCCAAATCCCGCGCGATGGCGGGGATGCGGATCGGCTTTGCCATCGGATCAAAGAAGCTGATCGGATATTTGAACGACGTGAAGTTTTCTTTTAATTCCTATACGATGAACCGGGTAACGACCGCCTGCGGGAAGGTGTGCGTGGAGGCGGACGCTTATTTTAAAGATACGGTGCAAAGGATCGTGGAAACGCGGGAGCAGACGAAGAAGGAGCTGAAGCGGCTGGAATTTTCCTTTCCGGATTCGGCGGCGAATTTTATTTTTGCAAAGCATGAGAGGATCGCCGCAAAGGAGCTGTTTGCCGCGCTCAGAAAGGCGGGCATTTATGTGCGCTATTTTGAGAAGCCCAGGATCGACGGCTATCTGCGGATCACGATCGGGACAAAGGAGCAGATGGAGCGGCTGACCGGATTTTTGGAGGACTATTTGCAGCATGGAGAAAACAGTGGAGATGTATGAGGACTTTGCCGAGGTTTACGACCGCTTTATGGATGAAACGCCGTATGGGGAATGGGCTGATTTTGTAGAGGAGACGTTAAAGGACGCGGGCATCCGGGATGGCCTGGTGCTCGATCTGGGCTGCGGCACAGGCTCTGTGACGGAGCTTCTGGCAAAAAAGGGTTATGACATGATCGGCGTGGATCTGTCCGACCGGATGCTGGACATCGCCATGGAAAAGCGGGCAGCGTCGGGGCTGGATATTTTATATCTGCAGCAGGATATGCGGGAATTTGAGCTTTACGGCACGGTGCGGGCGGTGATCAGCCTGTGCGATTCCGTCAATTATCTGCTGGAAGAGGATGGGCTTTTGGAGACATTCCGGCTTGTGAACAATTATCTGGATCCGGACGGGCTGTTTTTATTTGATTTTAATACGGTGTACAAATATCAGAACGTGATCGGGGACAGCACGATCGCGGAAAACAGGGATGACTGCAGCTTCATCTGGGAAAATTATTATGATGAAACGGATCAGATCAACGAATACGACCTGACGATTTTTGTGCGTCAGGAAAAGGGGCTGTTCCGGAAGTTTACGGAGACGCATTTTCAGAGAGGCTACACGCTTCCCGTGATCAAAGCGCTCGTGGAGCAGGCGGGGCTTCGGTTTGTGGAAGCGCTGGACGCGGATACCCACGGCGCAGTGCGCAAAGAGAGCGAGCGGATCTATGTGATCGCCCGGGAACAGGGAAAGCGCTAAAACAGGACGGCGGAGACGAAGGGTTTCCGTCAGGAAGGATGGATATGACAGATTATATGGTAAGGGCGACCGCAGGAAACGCGCAGATCCGCGCGTTTGCGGTAACGACAAAGGATACGGTGGAAACGGCAAGACAGGCGCATAATACAAGCCCTGTCATAACGGCGGCGCTGGGACGGCTTTTGACGGCGGGCGTCATGATGGGCAGCATGCTGAAAGGGGAAAAGGATCTTCTGACGCTGCAGATAAAGGGCGACGGGCCGGTGCGGGGGCTTACGGTAACGGCAAACGCGCAGGGCGAGGTCAAGGGCTACGCAGAAGTGCCGGATGTGATCCTGCCTGCCAACGAAAAAGGCAAGCTGGACGTAGGCAGGGCAGTCGGGAGAGGGACGCTCAACGTCATCCGGGATATGGGCTTAAAGGATCCTTATGTGGGACAGACGGAGCTGATCACCGGCGAGATCGGAGACGACCTGACCAACTATTTTGCTGCGTCGGAGCAGACGCCTTCCTCCGTGGGGCTTGGCGTTTTAATGGAAAAAAACAATACGGTGCGGTGTGCGGGCGGCTTTATCATCCAGCTCATGCCCTTTGCGGAGGAGGAAACGATCGCAAAGCTGGAGCACAACCTGTCACTGATCAATTCTGTGACGGCGCTTCTGGATCAGGGGCTTACGCCGGAGGAGCTGCTGGGGCGGGTGCTGGACGGCTTTGACGTGGAGATCACAGACCGGATGCCGTGCAGCTTTTCATGCAGCTGCAGCAAGGAACGGGTGGAAAAGGCGCTGATCTCCATCGGGAAAAAGGAACTTCACGAAATGATCGAGGACGGCGAGCCGATCGAGGTAAACTGCCATTTCTGCGGAAAAAATTATGTATTCAGCGTAGACGAGCTGCGCAGGCTGGAAAAAAAGTCGGGCAGATAAAAGAGTCAGACAGATAGAAGAGTCCGGCAGATAAAAAGGTATGTGCCGGGACGCAGGGCAGAGGAGGACGTATGAAGGACGGTTTTTTAAAGACGGCGGCGGCAGCGCCGAAGGTCCGCGTGGCAGATCCGGAGTGGAATGCGGCTGAAATCTGCCGGGTGCTGGATGAATGCAAAAAAAAGGGCGCAAAGCTGGTCGTGCTGCCGGAGCTGTGCATTACGGGCTATAGCTGCGGGGATCTGTTTTTGCAGGAGCGGCTTTTGGAAGAGGCGCTGGACGGGCTGCGCACGGTAATGTCCCACACGAAAGGATATGACGCGCTGGTGTTCGCAGGGCTTCCGTGGGAAAAGGACGGCAAGCTTTATAATGTGGCGGCGGCGGTCTGCAACGGGGAGCTTCTGGCGCTGGTGCCGAAGCAGAACGTGCCCAATTATGGGGAATTTTATGAGCTGCGCTATTTTGCGCCGGGAAAAGGAAGCGTGACGGAGACGGTATTTGACGGCAAAAGGATCCCCTTTGGCGCAAACATCCTGTTTTGCTGCGAAACGATGAAGGGGCTGACCGTAGGCTGCGAGGTGTGCGAGGACGCATGGGTGCCGGACACGCCGTCCACGGGGCTGGCAAAGGCGGGCGCGTCGGTGATCGTCAACCTGTCCGCCTCCAATGAAACGGTGGGAAAGGACGAGTACCGCAGAAAGCTTCTTTCGGCGGCGAGCGCGCGGCTGATGTGCGGCTATGTGTATGCCAGCGCAGGCGAGGGCGAATCCACGCAGGATCTTGTTTTTTCCGGCCATAATATGATCTGGGAAAACGGGACGCTGCTGGCAGAAAACGGACGGTTCAGCCAGGAAGCGGCGGTATCGGAGCTGGATGTGTCCTATCTGATGCGGGAGCGGCGCAGGATCAGCACCTTTGTGCAGGAGGGCGGCGAACAGTATCTGAAGATCCCTTTTTCCCTGAAAGAAGAAGAAACGAAGCTGACGCGCTGCTTTGACCCGATGCCCTTTGTGCCCGCAAAGGGGCAGGAGCGGCAGGAACGGTGCGCCCAGATTTTAGAGATTCAGGCGCACGGGCTGAAAAAACGTCTTTCCCATACGGGAGCGCAGACGGCGGTGATCGGCGTGTCCGGCGGTCTGGATTCGACGCTGGCGCTCCTTGTGACGGCGCGGGCATTCGACCTTCTGGAAAAAGACAGGGCAGGGATTTTGGCGGTGACGATGCCCTGCTTTGGGACGACCGACAGAACCTACGACAACGCCTGCCGTCTGGCAAGGGCGCTGGGCGCAGAGCTGATGGAAGTGAATATCAAAGAAGCGGTAAGCGTGCATTTTAAAGACATCGGGCACAATCCTAAGGTGCACGACGTGACCTATGAAAACGGGCAGGCGCGGGAGCGGACGCAGGTGCTGATGGATCTGGCGAACCAGAGAAACGGCATGGTGATCGGCACGGGCGACTTATCGGAGCTTGCGCTTGGCTGGGCGACCTATAACGGCGACCACATGTCCATGTACGGGGTAAACGCAGGCGTGCCCAAAACGCTCGTGCGCCATCTGGTGCAGTACTGCGCCGACCGCGCAGAAGAGCGCGCAGGGGAGTCTGCGGGAGAGCGTGCAAAAGAGAATGCAGGGGAATGTGCAAAAGAGCTTCACAGCGTCCTTTCAGATGTGCTGGATACGCCGGTCAGCCCGGAGCTTCTGCCGCCGGAGGACGGAAAGATCAGCCAGCGGACGGAGGAGCTGGTAGGCCCCTACGAGCTGCACGATTTCTTTTTATACTATATGCTGCGCTGCGGCTTCGGACCAAAGAAAATATACCGGCTTTCGATGGAAGCCTTCGCAGGGCGCTATGACGGGGAAACGGTAAAAAAATGGCTCAGGATATTTGTGAGAAGATTTTTTGCGCAGCAGTTTAAACGCTCCTGCCTGCCCGACGGGCCGAAGGTGGGAAGCGTCGCGGTATCGCCGCGGGGAGATCTGCGGATGCCGTCGGACGCGTCCCGGGCTGCGTGGGAAAAAGAACTGGATTTTTAAAGAATGGAAAATCCCCCGCAGAAACGCTGAAACGGCACAGCCCTTCAGCGTTTCCGGCAAAAGAAGATCAGGGCGCAGCGGGTGTCGGCAGCGCCGCTTTTTGTAAGGCAGCGTCCACGGCGCCGATCAGAAGCTGGGAAGTATATTTGTTTTCATCGGGATAGACGATGTCTGTCAGAGACTGCTTTTCACAGATCTGATCGGCAATGGTATCCATGCAGGGCTCCATCAGAGGGTACATGGTGGAGACAACCTGCGTCAGATTGACGAGACGCACGGAGGTAATGTTTGACTGATCGACCACGACCTCCACATCCACGCTGCTTTCCCCGATCTGCAAAGAGGTGGTATATTTGCCGGGGACATAGATGGATTTTTCCTGTGAAAGATCGGGCTTTTCCCCGGTTTTTGCAGGCATGAACATGAGCGCCATGAGCACGAGAAACAGGATGCCGAGCAGTGCGAAAATGCCGGTATATATCAATTCCTTTAAATGAAGTACGACGATTTTGGTTTTGGAATTCATTGCGATCCCCCCGCCTGGTTTGTTATTCCAATGTACGCACCGGGCAGTGGGAATATGACTGGAAAACCGGAAAAGAGGAGAAGAAATTGAAGATCAGATTTACAAAAATGCAGGGCTGCGGAAACGATTATGTCTATATCAACGGCTTTGACGTAAAGATCCCACAGGAGAAAAAGCCGGATTTTGTGCGGTTTGCAAGCGACCGCCATTTTGGGATCGGCGGCGACGGCGTGATCTTTATCAATCCGTCGGACGAGGCGGAGTTTGAGATGGAAATGTACAATGCGGACGGAAGCCGTTCGGAAATGTGCGGAAACGGCATCCGCTGCGTAGCAAAATATGTGCATGACAGAGGGCTGACCGATCGGGAACAGTTTACGGTCATCAGCGGCGGCAGCATCAAGCGGATGGAGCTGGCGGTGGAAAAGGGCGAAACAAGGTCGGTGCGCGTGGATATGGGCGAGCCGGTTTTTGAGGCGGAAAAAGTGCCCGTGCTTGCGGACGGTGCGCAGGCGGTGGACGAGCCGATTGAGGTCGGCGGCAGGGAGTACCGGATGACCTGCGTTTCCATGGGAAATCCCCACGCGGTCGTATTTGTGGATGATACGGAGCATTTTGCGCTGGAGCAGACCGGCCCGCTGTTTGAAAACCACGAACGGTTTCCTCGCCGGACCAATACGGAATTTGTGCAGGTGCTATCCAAAGACCATGTAAAAATGCGCGTCTGGGAGCGGGGAACCGGGGAAACGCTAGCCTGCGGAACAGGCTGCTGCGCGACGGCTGCGGCATGCTTTTTGAACGGACATACCGGGCGGACGGTGACGGTGGATGTGCTGGGCGGCTCCATTTTAGTGGAATGGGAGGAAAAGAGCAACCATATTTTCATGACCGGGCCGGCGGAGTTTGTGTTTGACGGGGAGCTGTCTGTTACCTGTTTGTGAAAAACATCTTGCCAATCAAAAAAGGGATGTTATACTGTAGCGGCTGAAAAAAATAAGGTTGACATGAAAAATGTGCGCATTTTGCTACGCGCATTTTTTATGCGCAAAAGTCGGCAATCGGGGCTTCCCCTGAATGAAAAAGAAAAGGAGAGGTTATATGAAAAAAATAACGGCATGGCTGTTGGCTGCAGCGTTATCCTTTGGCAGTGTGCCATCGTATGCAGCGTCGGCAGACCGCTATGATTTTGGGCTGACAGAAAATAGCGGCGCAAAAATGCTGGAATCGGAAGCGGCAGGACAGCAGCTGTACGAGGAAACGGAAAAGCCGCAGGCAGAAGCAATAGAGACAGAGGCGGAAAAAGAAAGCCGTCCGGAGTCGGACATTGCGCCGAAGGAAACGGAGAGCGCAGCGGAAACGGAGCCGGCTTCCGAAAGCGAAAGCGCGGCGGAAACAGAGTCCGTGCCCGGAACGGAGAACGGCTCTGAGACAGGGACGGAAACCGAAATCGGGACCGAAGTGGAAACGGAAACCGAAACAGAAATCGGAACAGAAACCGAAACAGAAACGGAAACCGAAACGGAAACGGAAACCGTTTTTGAAAAAAACGGGGCAGAGAGCGGGATCGACTGGGATCAGATCGACGTCCCGGAGGATGCAAAGGGCGCGGTCGAGGTGATCGTGGGAAATGCGCTTCCGCTGGAAAAAGAGGTGGAGCTGAGCATTTCTTTAAAGAACGGATCCAATACGGTCAAGACAGAGAGCGCGTCGCTGTTTACAGACCGGAAAACGGAAACGGTCGTTTTGGACGGGCTGGCTGCCGGAACCTATACACTGCTTGTGGAAGCGGACGGCTTTGCGGATTTTGAGCAGGAGATCGAGGTGGACAGAAATATCCGCACCGCCGAGATCTACGCGGGTTTTCTGGATCTGGAATATGAGGCGGACAGCGTCCATCCGGGAGCGCTCCTGATCGGAGATGCAGACGGAAACGGTAAGCTGGACGAAAAGGACAAAGAATTTTTGATCGATTCGATGTCGGCGCATCAGGATCCGGGCGCGGAAGCAGAGGATGCAGGAAAGGAAAACGGGACGGCAGATCTGAACCGGGATCAGGCCGTAGACCTTCTGGATCTGCAGTATTATGCGGTAAGCATGGGAAAGATCCGGGAAAAAGCAGATGTGAAGGCGCGGCTTACCACACGGGCGGCAGCGGATGCGGCAGGCATCGGAGCCGGAAAGAACACGCAGGTGGAAGGAAGGTTGGAGGACGTTTTAGCTTCCGAAGGCAGCATCACGCTGTCGGCAAAGGACGGCGGAGAGATTTCCGAGGAGACGCCGGTAGAAATCGGTATCGCGTTTGCAGCTCCGGAAGCGGAAGCCGGCGAAGGCGTCCTCATGGACGAGCTTTTGATCGAGGCGGAAGGCATTGAGGAAGGAACGATCCTTTTGGAGACAGAGGACGGGACGATCACAAAAACGATCGAGAACGGCAAGGTTGTGGAAGCTTCCGGAAGAAGCGGCAAAAAAGGAAGCACCCTTGTTGTTGACCTGGGCGGTCAAGTTGCGGTAAAACGGGTTACGATCCGGGTAACGGCGGCGCAGAAGGGCAGCAATAACCTTGTGGAAATTTCCAAGGTGGAATTTTTAAACGACATGGAAAACCGCATTCCGGAGCCGGATATGAATGTTCCGGGAAATCTCCGTGCGGAGACGGAAAGCAAGGCGTTTACCGTTTTGTGGGACAAGGAGACAAACGTTACCGGTTACGAGGTCGAGATCGAGCATGACGGAGTAACGGAGCGGTTAAGAACTGCGGCAAACAGCCTGAAGGTGCAGTCGTTCCAGAAAAAGAAGCTCGTAAACGGCGAAACATATAAAGTCCGCGTGCAGTCGGTAAACGGCGCATGGGAAAGCGGATTTTCCGATTGGATAAACGCCGTTCCCAAAGCGGGGGGCGTGCCGGACGCGCCGGATTATGTGAAGGCGGAGGGCGGCTACCGGAGGATCAGGGTAAGCTGGAAAAAGATGGAAGATACGGACAGCTACTTTGTATATTACCGGGAAAAAGGACAGGATACCTACAGTAAAACGGAGTCCGTTGAGACAAACAGCTATGAGATCACCGGATTAAAGGACAAGACCCGCTATGAAATTTATGTGACGGGCGTAAACGATCTGGGCGAGAGCGCGCCCTCCCTGCTTTCCGAGGCGGAGACGGTGGCGGTTACGCCGGCGAAGATGCCGAAATATAAGCTGATCAATGAGGCGGACGGTCAGGGAACGCTTACCTCCCATATTGAGTCGGTAACGCATGGGCGCGGAAAGATGGTAAACAGCCCTCTGGATAAAGACAGCACAAGTGCTTTAGGCGCAGCGGACAACGATTACAGCTCTTATTATCAGATGGAGGACTGGGACGACGGCGTAGCGTATCCGGGCGAAGGAAAGGGGCTGACCTTTACCTTTGACAAGCCTTATAAAATGAACTATATCGCCTTTGCGGAGGCGGAGGAGCTGGGCAGCTACAGCAATGCTTCGGTGTTCTGGTACGATGAGGAAAATCCGAAGGGAAAACAGGCTTCGGTAAAGTCCTTTTTAAAGAAAAAGGATGAAAACGGAAGAAGCTACTATGTGATCAAACTGGCAGAGCCGATTGAAGCAGAGAAAGTCAGGATCGGCTTTACCCGCAGCGGGAACTATCGGAATGTTGTCGTTGCGGAAGTGAATTTTTACCATTATGACAGTCTGGAGGACGATATTCTGGCGCTGTATGCGGACGACCTCCATACGAGCTTAAAAGACAGCGTGAAAAAGGAGGACATCGACGCGCTCCAGAAGCGTCTGGATACAAAGGACGAAAAGAGCGGGGAATACCATCCGGAAAAGGAAGCGCTGCAAAAAGAGCTGGACAATGCGAGAGGGCTTCTGGATTCTTCCCTTGGAAAAACGCTGGAGATCATCCCGCAGATCACGGCGGCAAAGGACGGCCATCTGGGCTTTGGCGGCTTAAATGCATGGCAGCCCCTTGGCGTGACCGCATATGAGGGCGAGCAGCTCGTGATTTATGTGGGACACAATAAGCTCAAAACCGGTCAGAACACTTCCTTAAAGCTGATCGCGACACAGCACCATGCGGAATCGAGATCGCTGGCGGCTGAGGTGGCGACGCTGAAGGTCGGACGCAATGAAATTACCGTGCCGGGGCTCCACAGCCTTGCGGAAGAGCACGGAGGGGCGCTGTATATCCAGTATACCGGAAACAACCCGGACGACCGCTATGCGGTGCGCGTCAGCGGCGGGGCAAAGGAGCCGGTGCTGAACCTGTACGGCGTGACGGATAGAAAAGAGCGTGAGGCAAAGATCCTTTCCTATGTGGAAGAGCTGGAAGAGCATGTGGCGCAGCAGGAGAAGCTGCATAAAGAGCTTCATGAGACAGCCGGGGAAAACAGCAGCGTAAACCGGAAATACGATCCGAAAAACTGTATTCTCGGGGCGACGGAGATCATGCTGGAGCCAATGATGTATTCGGTAGCCGGCGAACAGATCCTGAAAGAGCTGGGAAGCGGAACGGCGCAGGAAAAGGCGGAGCGTCTGGATCAGTCCCTGCAGGCGATGGAGCAGATGATGCACCTGTTTTATCAGCATAAGGGCTTAAATGATACGGAATCGACGCCGGCAAAGGACAGGCTGCCTGCGCAGCACTTGAATATCCGTTATATGCGGATGTTTAAAGGGGCGTTTATGTATGCGGGAGGAAACCATATCGGCATCGAGTGGGATTCCGTTCCGAATCTGGCGGGAAGCGTTCCCGTGAAGCTGGATGAAAACGGCAAATATGTGAGCGGCAGCCTGTTTGGATGGGGCATCGCCCATGAGATCGGGCACAACATCAATCAGGGCGCTTATGCGGTGGCAGAAATCACAAATAACTACTTTGCGCAGCTTACGACGGCAAGGGATACGAATGAATCCGTCCGTTTCCGTTACGAGGACGTTTATGAAAAGGTAACATCCGGTACGGTCGGAAGATCTGAAAATGGAGCGGTTTCGCTGGCGCTTTACTGGCAGCTTCATCTGGCATATGACAGAGGCTACAATTTTGAAACCTATGACAGCTATGAGGAGCAGCTGAAAAACCTGTTCTACGCAAGAGTGGACGCTTACGCAAGGGATACGTCCAGAGCGCCTTCTCCGGGCGGCATAAAGCTTGTACTGGAAGGGGATGCGGATCAGAAGCTGATGCGTCTGGCATGCGCGGCGGCAAATGCCGACCTGACGGAGTTTTTCACCCGCTGGGGCATGGTTTTGGACGAAGGGACAAAGGCGTATGCATCCCAGTTTAAGAAGGAGCCGCGTGCAATCTACTATCTGAACGACGAAGCCAGAGTTTACGAGATCGAGCACGGAACCGGCGCGTCGATCGAAGGAAAAAATGTGGTAGGAGCTTCCAGCAAGATAGCGGTCAATGAGGATGTGCCCAATGAGGTAACGATTTCCATTGAAAGCTCTGTAAACCCGGAAGTGCTTCTGGGCTATGAAATCGCCAGATATACATATGAAGGCGGTAAGGAGTCCAGAAAGGTCGTGGGCTTTACAACGGACAGCCAGTGGAAAGACCATGTGACGGATTTAAACAACAGGGCAGTCACATATGAAGTGACCGCGGTGGACCGCTTCGGATATTATTCCGCGCCCCAGAGGATCGGGACGGTGCGGATCTCCCATGACGGCGGCCACGGCAAATCCATGTGGACGGTTACGACAAATATGGTATCAAAGGCGGATGAAACGCCGCAGGCAGACGAAAACATGCCCTGCGAGCCGCAGACAGAATCTGCGATCGACAGGATTAAGGACAATGATTACCAGAAAAATACATACACCGGAGTGAGCAGCAAGGCGGATGCGGCGGTTCTTTTGCAGTTTGGCGAGGTGCTTTCCGTATCGGGCATAAAATATACGGTAACCTCCGGAAATGCGATCGGCGCGTTTGCAGCAGAGATCAGCACCAACGGAAAAGACTGGACGACAGTGGCAGAAGGAGAGTTTGATCCGGGTAAAAAGACCCAGACAATCTATTTCCGGAATGAGGCAAATGACCCGTGGGTAGCGACCTACGATGCGGCATATGTGCGTCTTAGGGCAAAAGGAAGCGCCGGACAGGAAATTTCGATCACGGAGCTGGATGTTTTAGGACCTTCCGGGGACAGCATCTGGTTCGGCGTGGAGGACGGCAGCAGAAACAGCGCGGTCGGCATTCTGGCAAAAGAGTATGAATATGGGGAAGGGCAGGCAATTCCCGCAGGTTCTCTGGTATTCATGGGCAGATACAAAGGAAACCCGGCATACAATGTGGTGCTTGTTTACGACGAGGAAGGAAACATCGTCGGCGGAGTCGATGAGGAAGGGGCAATAAACGCCTCCCAGATCATTCTGGCGGATGTGCCGGAAAACGGTCTGCTCGGAGAGGTCAGCGACGGTATCTGGATCTACTGGATCGAGCCGGACGCAAAAGGAGAGCTTCCCGTACTTTCCGGAAACGTGAGGGCAGAGCTGTACCGCGTAGACAATGCGCTGACCAACGAAGGACAGCGGCTTGTCAGCGATACGCTGAAGATGCGCCTTCCGGATGAGCTGGGAGAAATTGAAATTGTTGGAAACGGGAAACCCGGTGCAGGAGAATGAATGTGAAAAAATGGACAAAGAGGATAGGCACGGCGCTCTGCGCGCTGTGGCTTGTCCTTCCCATGCCGGTGCTGGCAGCCGGGAAGGACGGCATAACATTTGAAAAAAGGGACGGCGGCAGCGTTTCCGTAACCGTCAGTGCAGACGGCGCTTCGGCAGAGAAGGTAACGGCGGCAGAGGTGCAGCTCAAGGTTACGGTCACAGAAGGACAGGCGGATATTTCGTTTGAGTTTGCGGAAAAAATCCCGGCAGATGTGACGGGAAGCCGCTATGAGAATGGAATCCTGTATGTATACGCAGCTTCGGATGAACCGATATTCGACGAAAAGGACGAGCTTTTTCTCGGAACCGTTGTAATGGAGGCAAAAACGGAGCATGCGCTGGCGACGGTAGAAGTGATTTCCGAAACGGTAAGCGACGGACAGGGACAGGAGGACGCAGAGAAAGGCTATTCCTTCCAGACAGCAAATACCGCCTACGGAATGCAGGAGCGCATTTCCGATGAAATCCCGGAGGCGGCAGAGCTTTCGGCAGGCGAAGGCAGCAATGGCGGCGAAGACGGAAACCATGGAAACGGCGACGGTAACGGCAGTGAAGACGGAAACGGCAACGGCAACGGCGGTGCAGACGGCAATGGTGGAAACGGCAGCGGTTCGGAAAATAACGGCGGCTCAGGTAACGGCGGCTCAGGTAACGGCGAAAATTCGGAGAACGGCTCCAATCAGGGCGGTGCGGATGGAAGCCACGGAAATGACGGCGGCAAAGACGATGCTGACGGCGGCTCTGAAAATATACAGCAGGGTCTGAACGACACGACAGTGCAGCAGGTAACAAATCCGGACGAAGCGGTAAAGATCCCGACAACGATCGTTGCGGGGACGCCGGAAAAAGCGCCTCTGCCGGATCTGTCCCAGAACGCAGCGGCAGAACCGGGCGCAGGAAAGACACAGGGCAGCAAGGATAAGGTAACGGTTGTAAAGCCTGCCGAGGGACCTTCTGCAATTCTTGTGGAAGAGGACGTGCTGGCAGACGGCAAAACCGAAGCCGGGGAACAGGAGATTTCCGGAGAGGAAGAAACGGCGGCTTCCGGTAAAAATGAGATCGCGCTGGATCAGGAAAACGGCGGCACGCTGGACGACACAAAGACGGACAAAATCCCCCTGATTGCGGCAGGCGCAGCGGCTGTAACAGCCGTGGCAGGTGCGGCGGCAGGTCTGGCGCTGTGGAGAAGGAACGCTTCCGCCGGCAAAAAGAGCGGAAAGCGCAAAAAGAAATAAGCGGCAGTGAGTAAGCTGCTGCGGCAAGACTTATAAAAAGCAGAGAAAGATTTGACATTATGCCGCATATTGGTTATAATATGCTTAACAGGAAAGCCGGAAAGTAACTGCTACTTACCCGATCCGGCGAAAATCAGTTATTAAAAAATAGCCGTTGACCCGCCAAAGTCAGGACGGCTATTTTTTATTTTTCAAATTCAGAATCGCAACGATCAAAAGCGCAACGCTTACAATCAGGCTTAATTCCTCATATGTACTCATAAGCACCACCTCCGAACAGGCTCGGAACGGGTGCAGCACGTCCCCCGGCTTCCCGGTTAAACATATTATATTTTGTTTTTCTGTACCCTCAGTGTACAAGGGGACGTATGCCCCTAGTACACTGATAATAGATTATAAAAGGTAAAAAATGAAGTCTGGAAAAATGAATATGAGCCCAAAAGGCTCTATGCGGTCAAAGATATGTGCCGACGGTCAGACAGCCGGTATATAGAAAAATGGAAATCATTGAAGCTCAATGGTTTCCATTTCTGAAAGCAGATGACGGGAATCGAACCCGCCTCCTCAGCTTGGGAAGCTGATGTTCTACC
>ERZ894183.233-NODE-233-length-51412-cov-38.319723_pt1 | contig 51412 bp, 62 predicted proteins | sample MGYA00380279_ERZ894183 | MGnify/ENA primary metagenome ERZ894183 (study PRJEB32331, sample SAMN06328422) | human gut metagenome | biome: human gut microbiome; feature: stool | host: Homo sapiens | collected 2013-06-26 ... | reverse complement strand
AAGCATGGGGTAATGCCACAGTGAAAGCATGGGGTAATGCCACAGTAGAAGCATGGGACAATGCCACAGTAGAAGCATGCGGTAATGCCACAGTAGAAGCATGCGGTAATGCCTATTGTACTTCACACTGTATTATAGAATGCAAATTATCTAACAATGCTATTTATAGAGTAAAAAGCACAAATACTGTGTATTATTCATCTGACAACATAAATTTTATTAAACAATAATTATGGCAAAAGTGTATAACACAACAGACCTCAGACCTGACCAGGCCTTTGAGCGTCACGTATTCCACAGAGACCAATTTGCGCATTATCTGCGATGGACTCATATCTTGAAAGAAGCCAAAATTGGTGAGTCTATTGTTGATTTTGGCTGTGGAGCTGCTAACTTGCTTGAGGTATTATACCGAAACAAGTTTAAGCAGAAAGAATATATCGGTATCGATATTCGCGAAAAAACAATTCAAGAGGCAGCTGAGAAGTATGCCAATGTACCTTGGGCTCATTTCTATGTTGCTGACCTTGTTAAAAACTACATGGATTTCAGCAAGTTTAATGCTGACAAAGTCTGTGCTTTTGAAGTGCTCGAGCATGTTGGCAAACAGAATGCAGATGCATTTTTGGAGAACTTTAAGGCTTGTGGCAATAATAACGCTACTTATTACCTTTCAACTCCAAACTATGACCCATCTGTAGGAGCAGCTGGTAATCATACTTATGACTCAGGTGATGGTCGCGGAGTTGATGTGCAAGAGTTTGACCATTGGGAACTTGAAGGCATATTGCTGAAACACTTCAACATAGTAAAGAAGTTCGGTACATTTGCTTCGGCTAAAGACTATAAGCCACTGATGAATGATTGGCAGCAGAAAATGTTTGATGCTCTTAAAGAGTATTATGACTCAAACCTCATTGCCAATATCATGGCTCCTATGTTCCCAGATGCTTCACGTAATACTCTTTGGGTATTAAAGCGTAAGCCGGGAGATGTAAAAGTTGCTCCTAAAGCCACTAAGCAACCAAGTTTATTCGATGACGATTTAATGTAATAGATATGAAGATAAAAGAAGCTTTATTCAAACTCAATGACTTTTGCAATGCAAATAGAATTGAGTATATGGTAACAGGTACAACTGCTCTGGCTATGCTCGGAGTTCCGTCTAATCCACAGGATATAGATATAAAGGTGTTTCATCTGAAAGAAGAGCAGGAAGCAAAGTTAAAAGAACTTCAATTCCTGTCTGGCCTTGAGAATGAAAACTATGAAGAAAGCAAGTGTTACTCATTTGTAATTGGTGGAATCAAGATAAATGCTATCATTGACAAGACCGAAAGTTATGATGATATTATATCCAAAAAGGTAGTATTGGATATAATTGACAAGTCTCATGCAAAACATCATCTTATAGGTGTTCAGCTAGTAGTTCTCGCCTTAAAAGATAAGATGAAGCTCAGAAGAGATAAAGACAAAATATATATGATGAACTTAATTGCTAATTTGGCGTCATTATGAAAAGTTTAATTTCAGTAACTCCAAGAGAGTTTAAACGCAACTTCAATGAAGTAATGAAAATGTGCACAGATATGTGCATGGCAACCAATCAGGAGATTATTATCACTGTTCCTACAAGCAGAAAGTCAAATACTCATGCAGAAATAGCCAAGCTTGTTCCTGTAGAAAAAGGTATCAAGTATGAGTACAACAGAGAGCTTATGGATAAGCATGGCATTAACGCTTCTAATCCTAAGGCCGCAAAGATTGAAGCTATTATAGCTGAAGCTTTTGAAAAAGAAGGAGTTTACAGCCTTATAAGTCCAGAAGTTGAACATAGACTTGCTAGAGCCGTAGAAACAGCAGCTAAGGAACTTGTTAAAATAGTGTAGTTATGAAGTTTGCAAAAATAAGAAATGTAAAGTCCCCTGTTCGCGGGACTGGTAAAGCAGCAGGAATTGATTTTTTCGTTCCTAATTTTGGTAGTAACAAAGGCTTTATCGTAAATCCAGGAACTGATGTTTTGATACCATCAGGTATTAAGATGGAAATTCCAGAAGGATATATGCTTATGGCAGCTGATAAATCAGGAGTTGTAACTTCTAAATGGGCTTGCCTTGGAGCTGGTAGAACACCGAAAGCAGAAGCATTTGAAAGCATCGTTATCCTCGGAGCTAAGATTGTAGATGAAGATTACCAAGGTGAAATTCATATACATGTTGTTAATGTCGGTAAAGCCAAGGTCCACATTAAGCCAGGTATGAAAATAGCACAATTTATTCTTGTGCCTGTATCGTATGAAGGCCTTGAAGAAGTTTCTGAGTCAGAGCTTTTCAGCCGTTCATCCGAGCGTGGTGATGGAGCGCTCGGGTCTACTGGGTCATACTAAGGATTGATTTTCACATTATTCTCGCGCGCAATATCGCGCTTTAAGTACATGAATGATTGAATAATAATGGAATAATAAGCGTGCTCTAGAACGCGCGAGAATATATAAACTTTAAGCACATGAAACAGCTCAAAAAGAAAACAGCTGAAATTCCACAAGTCATTTATACAGACCAATTTCTTAGATTTGTGGCTGTTTATGCCAACAGATTTAAGGCCACAAATGGATACGGCAGATGGCTTGCTGAATATAGGCGAATGGATGAGCATGGATGGTTTAAGCCAGAAAAGTTGAGAGAGCTTTATATCGATATATTAAAAGATACAAGCGCTTTGTCTTATATATACTGGGATGCGGTACACTATATTTGTATACAAGCTTTTGATGCTACCAAAGCTTTTGTATCAGCCAATTCATTTGAAATAAGAGTAATTACTGGCGAAATAGCATTTGATGATAACGACGAAGAACTTACAGGCTTATCTATGGAAGAAGCAATAAGTATTTGCAATGCCATGAATGAGGAAGCTGAAGAATTGTTGTTTAGAGTTTATAACAGTAACACTAATAAAATAGTTAAATGATATGGCAAAGTATATAGAAGATGAAGTTCACATTGAAAGTCCGATGGATTTAGAAGTTGAAATGTGTAGATACAATTGCCATACTAAAGAAGAGCTTGAAGAACTTCTTTGGTATGATTATGGAATTACACTTATATTAGATTATAAAGAAGAGAATAACGTATGAATATAGCTTATAAAAATGCAACAGAAGCCTTTGAGGATTTATATGCTTTTATTATGGGCCAAGGAGTAAATACTAATGTTGGAACAAAAGCTGTTTACAATGTTGGTTTTTATTTACTTAATCCTCAGCAACGTGTCATAACAACAGAATGGCGTAAATTCAGCGAACGATATGCAGAGCGCGAATATGCCTGGTATATGTCTGGAGATAGGAGTGTAGCTGAAATTAAAAAGCATGCTCCTATGTGGGATAAAATGCATGGTGGAGATAACATTGTCAATTCTAATTATGGATGGCAGTGGACTCGCAATCACCAATTGGCAAAGTGCGTTAAACAGCTTAAAGAGAATAAAGATACTCGTCAAGCTTGGTTTACTATATTTGATGGTAAAGAAAAAGATGACTATAAATATGATACACCTTGTACGCTATCAGTCGGATTTGATATTAAGCCTCAAATAGGAACTCTTGATATGTGTGTAACTATGCGAAGCAATGATTTGGTTTATGGCTTTTGCAATGACCAGTATTGTTGGACAAAGCTTCAACAGTTAGTTGCAGATGAGCTCGGTGTGCCAATAGGCACTTATTACCATTTTGCTCATGATTTGCATATATATAAGAGACACTTCGATATGCAAGAAAAGTATTATAAACAACAACTTAAAAACTTATAAAAAATGAAGCTGGAAGATTTGAAAGTTATTGATATTATTCAAATGCCTCAGTTTGAAAAGCATATTGAGGCTTTGATTAAGGATTTGTACTTAACTCGTACGAAGATTATGAATGAGCATCCAGGTGCTCAATTCAAAAGAGGTCCCATTGAAAGATTACAAGAGAAAAAGGTATTTGGGCCTAAAGCTCTTGCTGCTCTTTACGCGAAAGTAGTCGATAAGATTATAAATACAAGCGAATATCCTTCTACACTTAGAACTTTTATTAAAGGAATAGGTGATGAAGCTTTTCATAGGACTTATGTTGAATTAAAACAAGTAGAAGAGGGAGAAAAAGTAGAAACAATAATGGTTAAAAAGGAAGAAGATGAAAAAGGTGCTTAAATTTTTATGGAGATGTGTAGGCGTACTTTATTTCCCTATATATCTATTGGCCTGGGTATTGCATAAAATAGCAAGGCTCATGCTTGCAATCGCATATTTTGGATTGCTTAACAAGCAAGCTGGAAAAGATATAATCAAGTCATTATTTAAGTGGCATGGAAGATATTAAGCAATATGGAGACTTAACCGAAAAGGAACTCTTTGAATTTCTCGATGAAATTAAAAGCGATGATGAGGATATTCAAGAGGCTCAATCTGAGGCGATTGAAAAAATTACCTTGGAAGAAGAGCATACGCAATTATCTGAGTTGCCAGAAAATGCTGAAATCGAAGAATATTATGGAAATGATGCTTGGCGTAAGTTAACAAAAGACACTACTTTTCTGCATGGTGACGAAGGACAGCGCAAAGCAAGTTTGGCATTAGCAAAAGCCAATAGACAAAAAGCTCAGAGACTTAAGCAAGATAGAATACGTATTCAAAGACAGGCATTCAACCAAGAATATATAAGGTTGAGTGACCCTACTGGAAACGAGAATATTAAGCTGTTAGTCTCTTTGCTTGTCGAGGAGCATACAAGAATGATTGATAAGTATTCTGCTCTTATAAACAAGAGATTAGCCATGCTGCTCAATCCATTCATACCAAGAAGGTTAAGATTATGCAAAATGCTATATCCGGACTCAATCCGTATATGTCCTGGCTTTTTATATAGAGCTAGTAAAGAATATGGCAATAATCTTACTTTTTGGGCTATGCCTAACATTCCATATTATTTTGCTCAAAATACAGAGCAAAAAATTCTTATGGAACGCAAGCCGGAATTTTTGGTTTCTATTGACAAGTTTATAACCTTTTACCATGAGCATAAAGACAAAAGAACTAAAAAGGAACTTAAATATGCTTCACTTATAATACAAAAAGGTGTATATACTTATTTCGATTTGCTGAGATTAAATCCATTCTGGTTTGAAATATTGTATAACAGTATAATAGAAAAGCTGAAATGAATAAGCAAATAGGTTTACCAAGAATTTTGGTCTATCAGGACGAAGATTGTAGCGTAATGACAGACTATTTACAGTTTTACGGCTTTGAAGTAATTACGTCTACTGAAGCAGATATACTTCACAAGATAAAAGAAAAGAATTATGATTTGTGTATACTCGGACACTATAAAACTAGCTTACCTGGCGACTTGAGGTTATTAAAAGCTTTGCGTAAAACAGACCATAGAACACCAGTTATAATGGTATCAGACCAATCTAGATACGAGTTTATAATAGATGCTTTTGACGCAGAAGCAGATGATTATATAATCAGGCCATATAACCTCGAAGAGCTAATAAGACGAATAAAAGCAATATTAAGAAGATGTGGTGTTAAAGTGCGAGCCATTAAGCTATCTTACAAAATTGGTAATTATACATTTGACACAGAGAAAAATACTCTATCAATAAATGGAGTAGAAACAAAGCTTACAAATAAAGAAAGCAAAACTCTATCTTTATTGTGTGCTTATAAAAATGAGATACTACCAAAAAAGATACTTATGCAACAAGTATGGGCTGATGATAATTATTTCAATAAGCGTAGTTTAGACGTCCACATGTGCCTTTTACGTAATTGTCTTAAAATGGATAAACGAATTGTTATTGAGACAAAAAGAGGTATCGGTTATTCTCTTGTTGTTAACGAGGAATAAAAAATAGCGGGAAAATACTTATTTGGTATTCTCCCGCTATATTTTTCTTGTTAGTAAGTTAACAGCCTTTCTTTTTGAAATGCTTTAAGAAATATAGGCTCATTTTTCCTGATACAAAGTCCTTATCTTGTTCTCCTGTATGGAAACACCTATTGCCATATTTGTTTGTGTAAACCTTAAAATCACCTTGCAATTCTCTTGCTCCAGTTTGCTCATAAAACCACCAAGCTCTAATAAGATTAGTATCAAGCCATTTAATTTGAAGCTGAATATGGCTTGTGATATTTTCATACTCGTCAAAGTCCATATCGTCTTCTACATAAGGCACAAATGTACATTCTATAAGGTCTGTGTCATCTATATTTTCCCAGTTATCTTCTATAACAAAGCCATTAGGAAACATATCGGCAATCTCTTGTGCCTCTTCCATGTTTTCATCATCCAATGGCTCTTCTCCATAATACAAGTAGTAAAAAGCATCATTAGATATTTGCATGACTTGCTTTTTACTGTAGTCCATTCTGAAATTCATCTGTTCATTTTTTCTACTGTTTCACGATATTGTTTTTCAATTTCCGCAATTTCATCAAGCGCTTCTTTAGGTTGAACTAATTGAGCAACTCTTGGCGGTTGAGATAATTCTTCTATTTCACTAGACAGAATATTCTCCTGTTGTACCTCTTGGGTATTCTCCTGTTCAAATGTTTCCATAATTTTCTGTATTAATAGTTTGACAATTCTCCTGTTGGGGATTTAGTATTCTCTTGTTCAATTCTCTTGCTTAAAGCCACACCGGAAATCTTGTGCGGACATCTATCGCATAGACCACTGTGTGATTGGCCTATACAACCGGTGCATTCAGGCATAAACGGCCTAACTATAACTAGTTTACGGCTTTTATCAGATTTAGCGTGTAACATGTTTTAACATTTTTACAATTGTTCTTTTATAGGCTAAAGTACCAAAATACCTTTAAATAGAATACTGTTTTAATAATTTTAACATAAAAATTTTTCACTGGTTTATTGCCGCTTTGGCTTGAAACGTATGAGCCTTGGAGTATAAAAAATATATGAAATTTCATCATTCTTTCGCGTTCTCTCGTCATTTCTCTTTATAAATGTAGATTTATATATCTAATATATGAAAGTGTCCTAGAACGCGCGAAAATGAGTCAACTTTTTTAATTAAAACTTTTAACAACTGTGAGTAATGCTGCTTGGATATAAATACGAAGCCGAAGCACTTCAAATCTTATATATGGAGGCCATGGAAAAATACATTGATAGATATACTTCTTTTTCCCTCTATCATGTTATTTTTATGAATTAATATAGAGCTACATCTAATATATGAAAGTGTCCTAGAACGCACGAAAATGAGTCCTTTTTATACAATAAAAGCTGCATAGCTTAAAATAAAGCTATGCAGCTTCTGTGGTACAGATAAAAAAATAACCGCCTCTTCACAGAGACGGTTACTAACCCTAAACAGATTTGCTTATGCAAGTGGCTCTTCAGCAGGAGCTTCAGCAGGAGCTTCAGCAGGAGCTTCAGCAGGAGCTTCGGCAGTTTCTCCATTTACCTGACCGGCGAGATATTCATCCAGCTCCTTCTTTGCATCTTCAAGCTGTTTCTTTTTGGCTTCTAGCTCTTCCTGAACTTTCTGCAGCTTCTCCTCTGCCTTCTTCACATTCTCCTCGCAGCGAATTACGCGGTCCTGAGGAGTAAGTGGAGTGCGGGTTGCTGCTGCCTCACGGCGCTCCAGATACTTGGCATTGAGCTGTGCACCTTCTGCGTCGAACTCTCCGGCAATCAGCAGTCCTTCAGTGGTAACAACCTTATGCATGGTCTTCGTTGCAAGCGGATTGCCTTCGATAGGAGCCGGAACTGAAATGCGGTAGAGCAAGCGCTGAGCTCGTTTGTCAGGCACGATTGCCACGATACGGCCGCTAATCATTTCGATGTGCTCTTCGCCGTTTTCGTCAGTAGTGCGGTATTTCTCGAATGTCACACCCTTGCCGACGTTATCGATAACTTTGTTAACTTCATCAGCAATTGCTTCCGGAGTCCATTCAATTTTTTCAGAAGCATCTTTTGGCTTGCGGCCTGCGCGTGTTTTCTTTTCCGGTTCAATAGTTTCGTCCAAAATACGAACAAGGTTACTGTCGTGTACCTTAACGATACGGCGGCCATCGTCAGTTTTGATTGCATAAAGCACCTTATTGCTGCGCTTCTCTTCAATCACTCCGGCGATATAGCCGTCAACCCATTCTGCAGTATTGAAAGGAACTGCCTGACAACGGTGGTTAACATTCTTCTTCAGCTCTTCGGCCAGTGCATGACGGTCCTCATCGGTCATCTTTGGCTTTTTCTCCTGAGTTGCCTTGCTGCCATTGTAAAGCGGGTTGAGCCCGCCATTCTCTTCAGCTGCCTTAATAGCTGCTTCTTCCTCAGAGCTGAGCTGAGTTTCTTCTTCACTTGCAGGAGTCTCTTCTGCGGTTGCCTCAGGAGCTGCAGGAGCAGCGGGGGCCTGAGCCTGTTCACGAGCTGCGAGTACGGCTTCGATAGCCTTCTTGTCTTCATCACTTGCTGTTGCCAAAAGAGCGTTCAGCTTCTTCGTTGTCATCTGCGAAAATTTCTTTGTTGCCATAATACTGTAAATTTTGAATTATTATTAAATGTTATTGTTTAATTTTGATATTGCAAATATACTATGTTTTTTTGAATTATTGAGCCGCTTTGGGAACTTTTTTCCAAGTTTTATGTTAAAAAATATCAATTGAGTTTTTTAAACGGCCCTAAGAGTCCGAGAGTACTTATACTATATCCCTCCTTGCCAAAGAATTTGAGTGCCATATTAGCCAATTTCGTTGTCCCTAAGGCATCCGAAGACGCTACTATGATAGCTACATAACCCTCATCGTTGGACACGATAGCGCAATCTGAAATGGCTTCTATGAAGTTCTCCATACTGTTCAAATTCTCTCGAGTGGCCTCAACTTCAAGCCTATAAACCGTTACAAACATTTCTGTCTTTTTCATGCCTTTACTTTTTTAGTTATCTGTTGTTTTTCTACTGTGATGCTGAATACCTTATGAGCCACCGCAAAATGAATTGTTGACTCTGAGTTAGTTTGTTCAACCGCAATTGTCGGTGTCAAAAACAATGTTTCTGACTTGGTTGCTGAAAATTTCATTGTTACCATATTGCTGTAAATTTTAGTTGTTTTGGCTATCGCCATATCTTTTTAAGTATATGCAAATATACTACTTTTATTTTAATCTGGTCACTGCTTTAAGAACTTTTTTCGTTAAATAATGTTGGTTATTTTACTGTTTTAATAATTCTCTCGGCAATATCGCCAATTGTGCCCAGCAGTGGAGTCGAACCATTGTGCCAGCACTCCTGTGCGGCTCTCCCGGCCTAGGCCTTTCCGGCATCAACGGATGTTGATGCCGTTCTCGTCCACTGTTATTATTTCGACCAGCATCGCCTCGGTTGGCAGTTCTCTCGTCACAGTAATTTTCTCGTTGCCCTCCTGCCTTGTCTCCGTAACTGTTTTCGGCTTCGTCTCCTTATATATGCAGTACGTGTGCTCGTAATACGGCTTGAGCTGGTCAGCCTTCTCGGCCGCCTTTATTGCCGATATAATATCCTTTTCGCAGTAATAATGACACTCCGACTCGAATATAAATTCTCCTGTGCGGCTCTCCTGTTCAGCTGTCACACCACTTTCGACTACTGTCAACACGAATCTGTAATTTCTGTTTACCTTCATAATTTTAACTGTTTTAAATATTAAAAACCGGAATATTTATATCTCCGTTTTATTTATATTGCTAATTTAATAATTTTTCCCGATATATAAAAATATAAATATTAAATAAGTGTTAATAAACCGGGTTATTTATATTAAAAATTGTCGGCTTAATTATATAGGTATCAGGCATTATTTTTTAAACCGGAAAATATTTTGTATTAAATTTGGTTAAGCGGTCGTTAATTTTTATGGGTGACTGGCCTGTCTGCCTGTAATTAGGTTGGTACCAGAAAATTATTTACATTAAAAAAACGTTAAAGGCACTCAGGCTTATAGGCTTTTAACAACCTTAAATATTTTTAACCAGTGAGGCACTCAGGCTTATAGGCTTTTAACAACCTTAAATATTTTTAACATAAAATATTTCGCAGATTGGAAAATTAGGCCCCTGGCTGGGTGCGGCGGTGCCCCCTATATATAGTATATAGAGCCATGTCCATAGGCAGAAAAATTTTTTGGCTTCAAATCATTCTCGCAAATTGCCACCAAATCAAAATTCGCAAAGGCCATCATTCAGGCATTCTCGCAAAAAGGCTGTAAACAAGAGAAACAAAATAAACAATTGATTGTTTCTCAATAAGTGATTGATTTTCAATGAGTTAGACGTATTATAAACAAAGAAACAATAATATAGTTAAATCTCTTACATATAGAATTGAAATATAATAAAAGTATATTATAATAAAATAAATAGGCTAAATATATTATAATATAAGTATAAATTACAAGTAATATAATATGTATATAGGAGTATCGTTTATTTCGTTTACGCATTCTCGCAGATAGGCCTATATCATTGAAAATCAATCACTTATAAAATTTTTCTGTAAACAATGAAATTTTTTCTTTGTTTCTGGACAGCCATTGTTTCTCAATGCCATCCAGCCTTTTAGCTGGTAAAATAACTTTTTTCATTCTCGCAGGCAAAATATATTTTAACAAAAATACTTTATTAGAAATTGTTATATTAAAAATATAATTAGTATATTTGCAAACGAAATTATATATAAAACAGATAAACATGATAACAATAGAAGGCATAAATGTCGATACAGTTTCTTCAGTCGATAAGCTGATGACAGAATGGGCTCTATTCACAGTAGAATTTGAGTATGACTGCAAAATGCTTGTATGCCATACATTCAATTATCCTGTATTTAGAGGTATCAAAAAGCTAATAGCCCATATCCTTAATAACAAGATGGAAAATCTTGAATTGAGGCATGCACTTTTATCTAGCAAGTATATAACAGTAGATATACTTGAAGATATGAAAGACAATATGCATGAAGGAATGTTGCTTGATGAAAAGAAAAGTATTGTGCTTAAAGAAAAATATAGGCTCATAAAAAAGTATAATACTTATTATCCATACGGGTACAATATACTTACAGACTCATCTTCAATAAGAGGAGAGCATGAATATGCCTATGCTTTATACGATGAACTTGTAAAAGAAATAGATGCTCATGCTTTATATGTCCCATCTGACCTTAAAGTAATACAAAGAGGAAGACCGGGCAAAATGGTTCATAAGTTTAACGCAAAAACCGGATTATATTTAGAAACGTATAATTCTGTAAAAGAAGCCGCTATTGCTACTAATACAAGCCCGAGTAATATAAGTGCATGTTGCAATGATAAACTAGGCCAAAAAACAACAGGAGGCTTCAAGTGGTCTTATGAAAAAGATGTAATGTTTGCAAATTAAAAAAAATTGATATGAAAACAGATAAAATAGCACAGAAATTAGCAGATATATTGCCATCACGCCCAATAGTTCCTGGAATGTCTAATCCAGACACATCCAAACTCGTAGAACAAGAGGCCACGCGCATCAAATCAAAACAAGATGCAAAGGAATTGGCCCGTATTAAGTATCTTGAAAAGCAGAAGCTTAAAAATCTTCAAGCTAAACAAGAAAAACGCCAATCATTAGCAGAAGAACTCGGCGTGGAAGAAATACCAGATGGCCAAACTGAGTTTCAAGCCAAACGCATCGTAGAGCAGCAAAAACGAGTTGAGGCTATTGAGGCACTTGAGGCCCAGACTGTAGAGCCACTTAAAGCAACTGAGTTAGCAGAACGCCATGACTCGGGCAGAGGTTCATATTCATCAGCTATACACTCAGCACTTCAGTTACAAGGAGCATCAAGGCCTGAAATAACAAAACTTCTTACTAGCCTTAATATCAATTTAAGTGTTCAGCTTACAAAGCAGGACACGGCTAATTTATTGGCTTGTTTGTTAACGTGTAACCACTCGCAGTTACAAGCCTTAATGGCTAATAAAAAAGTGCCGGTTGTAATAAAAACTGTAATTAAGCGCCTTATTGAAGACGAAAAGCTAGGTAACATTGAAACTATAGAAAAATTATGGGATAGAATATTCGGCAAAGGACCTATGCAATTAAGTCTCCCAGAAGGACAACAACTCCAAACAGGTATTATCCCCAATGTGCCTGTAAGTCGTGAAGCGTATCTGATTATACGTGAAAACTTAATAAAGTAAAATATAAGCATGAAGTCACTTAAAGAAATGCAAGAAACAGCATTAGATGCCACAAAGCCCGGAACTGTAAATCCTGTAGAAATGTTACGTCTTGAGGCTCTTACGTCATTTGAAAAGTATACTAAACTAATGTTTAAATGTCAATATAAACGCTCATTTGTAGTAGCAGAGCATCATAAAAAGATATTTGAAGCTTTGCAAGATGTTGTGGATGGCAAAATTACCAGATTAATTATCAATATTGCTCCACGCTATTCTAAAACTGAGGTTGTTATAAAATCATTTATCTCATGGGCCTTCGCCTTAAATCCGCGATGCCGATTTTTGCACTTGTCTTATTCAGATATACTCGTGAATGATAATTCTGAAACAATCAGAAATATTATGCAAGAAGAGCTTTATAAGACTCTTTTTCCCAATTCGACTCTTGCGTCTGAGAAAGGCTCAGCTAAGAGATGGAAAACTAAAGCAGGCGGAGAGCTTTATGCCGTATCAACCCAAGGCCAAGTAACAGGTTTTGGTGCTGGAAATGTAGATGCCGACCCAGAGATAGATAAAATGGACGGAGGCAATGACATATTTGTATTTGATGACCATACAAATGAGATGCTATCAATGATTGGAGCAAAATCCAATGTATTTCAAGGCGCAATTATGATTGATGACCCAATAAAACCTGAAGATGCAGCATCTGATTTAGTACGCGAACGCATAAACCAACGTTTCGAAAATACAATACGTAACCGTGTTAATTCGCGTAGAACGCCTATCATTATTATAATGCAAAGATTACATGAGCATGACCTCTGTGGCTATTTGCAAGAGATAGAGCCAGATACATGGACTGTTTTATCACTTCCAGTTATACAAACAGACCCTGAGACAGGAGAAGAATATGCTCTTTGGCCAATGAAGCACAATCTTGAAGAACTGTATAAACTACGAGAGATTAACCCAGTAGTATTTGAGACCCAATATATGCAAAATCCAATTCCTACTGAAGGCCTTATGTATCACGAGTTTAGAACATACCAAAATATAGAATTGCCATCGGGCTCTAAAGCTAATCAAAGGTGGTGTTACGTTGATACAGCTGACACTGGGTCTGACTATCTGTGCGCGATATGCTTTATAAATACTCCAGAAATGCTATATGTAATTGATGTGCTATACACACAACTGCCCATGGAAAAAACTGAAGTAATATTGGCTAAAATGCTCACAGAAAATAGTATAACAGAATGTCTGATAGAGTCCAATAATGGTGGTAGGCAGTTTGCTAGAAACGTAAAGCGCATTACAAGGGCCACTTTGCATAATTTCAAAACGGCAATAAACACATTTACACAGACGAAGAATAAAGCTGCTCGTATTTTTTCAAATTCAGCTCTTGTTAACTCAGATGTAGCGTTTCCAGAAAATTGGGATAAAAAATGGCGTGAATTCTATAATGCTATTACAACTTATCGTAAAGATAATAAGCGAAGGGCTGCTCATGATGATGCACCAGATGCATTAACTGGAGTAGTAGAAATGAGAATGAAAAAAACTTTATATAAAAAGATTAAAAGGAGAAATTAATATGGAAAATAAATCTATAAACATACCTAATAGTATACAAATAGCGGGTCAAGAAATAACCGTTGAAATTGTAGAAAAACTTGGAACTAATTTAGGAGTATGCTGCTTGGCTCAATCATATATACACATAGCTAAAAAATATATGTGCAATAATGAGGAGCAAGAACAAAGTGATGCCTCGAAAGAACAAACATTCTGGCATGAATTAGTTCATTGTATTTTAGATGCCATGTGCGAAAATGACTTATCAGCCAATGAAAAATTTGTATCTGTTTTTTCTGGCTTTTTATATGAAGCAATAAATGCGTCAGGCTATAAGGTAATAAAAGATTAAATTCTCGCATTATTCTCGCATTCTATATACTTCTAAACATATATTTATGAACTAATCATAAGATAAGTATAAAAGTATTGCGAGAATAAAACTAAAATATTTCAGTTTAAAAAATGTTAAAGTCGATACATTTTTATATCTAATTTATTATATTTGCTGTGCGAAGAATTTTATTCTACACAAAATTTCAAGTAAATTCGATGCAAGCTAAGGGTAGCTGCTCGGTAGTATTAACATTAAAAACATAAATAATATGGGATTAAACTGTGGATGCCCTGCCGGTGCTCATATCGCCGACCTTGAGATTGCTGGATGCAAGGAGGGTATGGAGCAAGTTCAAAAAGTTGCATTTCAGCGTATCTATAAGACAGCTGGAACGAAGAACTCTGTCACTGACCCGACTAAGAAAGCATCGTTTTCTACCTTGTTTTCTGCGGCTGATGGTTCTAAAATGACAGTTTCTCCGTATATTCAAGGACCTACTACTGAGCCTGGTGCAGCTCGTACATTCGGCGGTGGTAACCAGACACTTGGAGGTATTGAGATTACAATCGGCCGTGAGCCGACAACGTTCTCTGCCACTATCTATCAGGAAAGTCAGAAGACAATTGCACAGCTGAAACAGTACATGTGTGAAGAGATTGGTGTTTGGCTGATTGATGAAAACGGTAACATTGGCTGTTTGGTAGATGACCAGGATAAGCCTACAGCATACTTCCCAATTCCTATTGGTAAGTTCTTTGTTGGCGATAAGAAGCTTGGTGGTCTTGAAGAGCCGGACAGCAATACAATTGAATGGTCATTCTATCCTAACTGGAGTGATAACTTCTATATCATCAAACGCGAAACATTGGGCTTCAATCCTCTTACAGATTGGGTTAATGTTCCTTCAGCAGGAAGCAGCGAATAAAAAAATTCAGCCATGAGAAAGAAAAAAGAACAAACAGTAACATTGACCGTGCCCAAGTATGGTATGACACAAGAATTTGGCATTCAACACGCAGAGCGTTTACTTGACATGGGCACGGCATTAAACGGTGGATGGGAATTACCTAAAGATAGTAATTATATTTACGACGAAGAAAATGGCCTTAGAGTTAAATCAGATAAAGCAAATTCTGCAAAAGCCGATTAAACGTCAGACTATTCAGAAAGCTGTAAATATGCAGCGCCGTCTTAGATTTCATACTGAGACGAATATTGCTGTATCTGATATTAACCAACCTACGACTATATTCCTTGATTGGGTAAGACAGTTGCTTCCGAAGGATAAATTCAACATATTCCTTCATCTGTTCAAATTTCCGTTGCCTACACCTGCTGTAGTTGAGGACGTCTATAGAGAACTCGAAAGGGTTTTCTATAGCCGTAACTCATCAAGCTCATATCAGTTTACAGACTCAGAGCTTGCAGAAGACTGGTCTCAGTATAAAAAGAATAACCTCAATGAGCCAGAGGTGTGGAAGACAACCGGATGGAAGAGAATGCAGGTATCGCCAAATAGTATTTTGGTAGTAGACCTTCCTCAAGTACAAGCATCTTTGCGCCCAGAGCCGTATTTTTATTGGCTTGAGATTGATGCTGTAATTGATTACCAGACTTCTAAACTTGATGAAAATCAGTTTGAGTGGCTTATTTTCAAACAGCCAGAACATCGAATAGCTGTATTTGATGATACTTCTATAAGAGTATATCAGCTGAATGAGAAAAATGAAATTCAGTCACTTATTTCAGAGGCAAAGCACGATTTAGGATATTGCCCAGCTCGGTTCTTTTGGTCAACACAACTCAATGAGAAAAATAAAGACCTTAAGAAAAATCCAATTACAAAAGAGCTGTCAAATCTTGATTGGTATTTGTTCTTCTCTATTTCGAAGCAGCATTTAGACTTGTATGCACCTTATCCTATATATAGTGCGTATGAAGCTGATTGTAATTTTGAGAATAATGAGACTGGTGATTACTGCGATGGAGGTTTTCTACGCAATGCAAAAGGCGAGTATAAAATTCTCAATGATGGAACAGTTGAAAAGTGTCCTTGCTGTAGCGAAAAGCGTATAGCTGGTCCTGGTTCATTCTTAGAAGTTCCTATACCAAATCAATCTGAAGGTGTCGCAGATATGCGTAATCCTGTTCAGATAACTACTATCGATAAAGACTCACTTGATTATAATGTCAATGAGTGTGCAAGACTTAAAAATGAGATTGTTATTTCCGTAGTTGGTTCTGGAGGTACTGTAAGTGAAAAAGAAGCCATCAATGAAACTCAGGTAACTGCTAACTTTGAAAGCAAAACCTCAGTTCTCAATGCCTTAAAGACCAACTTTGAATTGGCACAGAAATTTGTCGAAGATACTGTTTGCAAACTCAGGTATGGAGGTGCTTTCATATCATCTTCTGTAAACTGGGGTACAGAGTTTTACGTTTTCACAGTAACAGAGCTATATTCTAAGTACAAACAAGCGAAGGAGAATGGTGCGTCTAACTCAGAACTAGATGCTATATCGCAACAAATTCTTGAGGTCGAGTATCGCAATAATCCTTTGGTACTTCAGAGAATGCTCATCTTAAAGCAATTGGAACCATATCCACATAAAACGCTGGATGAAGTGTTAAAATTGTATGAAAAAGGGTTATTAAATGAAAATTTGGTAAAGCTTAAAATAAATTTTAGTACTTTAGTCGAAAAATTTGAACGTGAGAACATTAACATAATTGAGTTTGCTTCAAATAAGCCGTTAAGAGAAAAAATTGATATAATAACAAATAAACTTTTAGAGTATGTTACAGAAAATGACACTACAGGAACTACAGGCACTCAGTCTTGAGGATGTTAAGTCTTATAAGAAAAAGGCCGTAGAGCGTAAAGCAGAACTAGAAGCTGCTAAGGCTAAAGGCGGAAAAGCTTGGACAAGCGACTTACAGGAAGAGCTTGACGAGGTAGTTCTTTTCCTAGTAGATGTTGATGATGTTATCGAAGAAAAATCATCGGCATTGAAAACACAGGCTAAGAGTGATTATACTCCTAAGCCGGGTACTGAGAAGATGGTGCACTTGTCAATTGTGCGTGGTCGTAGGTTTAATCCAATGACTGGCAAAGAAGAGTCACCAGCATATACTCAAATGTTCACATTCGCAGAGTGGCAGCTTTTCAAGAAAACGTATAAAGGCCTTGGTTATACCATTATGGCGGCCTTGCATGACCCATACGGAGATGCTGCAGAGTTAGTACAAAAGTAATTAACAATAAAAACAAAGCTATATGTTAACAATTGAGATGCTACGACAGAGTTCAGCTTTAACAGGTCTTACAGATGACCAGCTGAATGCAATTGCTGAGATGTCAAGAAATGATGAGAATACCGTTATAGGTACTAAAATCGGTGCATTGCACGGTCAGTATGACACTGATATTCTTGGCATTACAGGCATTAAAAAGAAAGATGGTGAAAAAAGTTACGACTATGCTAAGCGCGTACTTGGCGAGTACAAAACTAAAGCAGAGTCTGCAAAAACAATTCAAACTCAGCTTACTGCTGCTCAAGCACAGGTTGCAGAGCTCCAGTCTAAACTTGAAAAAGGAACTGGCGATGAAACTTTGAAGCAACAGCTGAAAGATGCTAAAGCTCAAGTAACTCAGCTTCAAACTCAACTTCAGACAAAGGAAACTGAGTTCAATACCAAAAAGGCAGAGTTTGATAAAACTATTAAGGACACGCATGTAGATTATGCTTTTCAAGCTGCTACAGCAGGTCTTAAGTTTAAGAGTGGTATTACTGAGCCTATTCAGAAGACGCTGCTCAATGCTGCAAAAGCAGAAGTCCTTGCAAAAGGTACTCCTGATTTCATAGAGGACGGCCAAGGAGGAAAGAAACTTGTTATTCGCGGTGCAGATGGTAATATCCTTAACAATCCGAAGAACAATCTTAATCCTTATACGATGCAAGAGCTTGTAATGGAAACATCGCTTAAAGATGTAATCGATACAGGCCGTCAGCAGACAGGCGGTGGAACAGGAGGCTTTGGGTCTGGTTCAGGCGGAACAGGTGGAACACTTGATTTGTCTGGCATCAAGAGCCAAGTTGAGGCCGATAAAGCCATTGAGGCACATCTGCTCGCAAATGGTTTAACCCGTGACTCACAGGAATTTGCAGACCAGTCAATGCAACTGAGAACTGAAAACAATGTGGCAAGTTTGCCTATTAGATAAAATGGCACATCCTAAAAGATAAACGAAAAATGCTATGAGGCGTAAAAGGGTAATGCACCATATTAGCATAAGTATTAACAATTAAAAAACTTAAAAATTATGAGTCTAGTTTTAACACGTATCCAGAACATTCGTGCGAACTCTAACTTTGATAAGTTTGAGTATCGCCCCAGTAGGTACGGTGCGCTGAATGCTTTTATGGTGCAGTCTGAAGACCCTACTGGCATCCTCACTGAGGAACTGAAGCAAAAAGCAAGGACCTCCATCGGTAACACGCTGGAAACTCCGGTAATTGACTATGATGCTGATATTACTATCGGTAGTACCCGCACTTTGACAATCGCCGACAGTGAAAATACTTCTAAAATGGTTCAAATCACATTTGCCACTTATGCGTGGGGATTTACTATTGCTCCGGCAATGTATATGAACAATGAAATTGGCATTCAAAAAGATTTTGAAACCAAATTTATGAAGTATCTGTATGCATTTGCTAAGAAGCTTGATGAAGCCGCACTTACTCAACTTGCTGCTAGCAAAACTCAGATTTTGAAGAATATGTTGCTTTATGACTTTTCTTCTAATGCTGTTAATGCTAAGTGGACAGAGCGTGAAAACGTATTTGGCGACCTCGAGGTCATGATGGGGGCAAATGATTTTTATGGCCAGTTACATATCGTAGGTGACCCTGGAGTTGAGTCTATCATGCGTAAACTGCAGCAGCATGGTCTCTACAATGATGTAAACAAGCAGAATGAGTTCGGCACAAAGATTGTACACTTGACAAACAACATTGCGGCCGCTGATGGTAAATATGCTCAGGGTTATGCAGTGAATGCCGGTTCACTTGGTTTGTTAACTCGCTTCGAGCGTGACTGCTTGCTAGGTACTGTATCTGGTGATGGTCATGAGTGGGGTATTGCTACTTTGCCTATGCTTAACATGCCTGTTGGTACATATTTCTACGACTCTGTAGGTGACTACCATGCTATTGCAGGAGCTGCTACTGCAGATATGATCCGCACTCGCAAAGAGCACTATGGTTTTGCCGTAGATGTAGCATTCCTTACCGCTTATAACAGTTCTCCTTCTACATTGGCCAGTCCTATCTTGGCATTCAACGTATCAAGCGAAGATGCAGCTTACGGTAAGACTATCGTTGTAGCTAACTCAGAAAAATCACCCATCTTTATTAAAGATGTAGCTAACTCAGAAAAATCACCCATCTTTATTAAAGATGTAGCTGGAGCATAAAAAATAATAGCAGTCTTTTCTTAGTTGTTATTAGCTTTGGACAGAGGTCACTAAGTTTTATAATTTAGTTAGCCTCTGTTTTAGTTATAAACTGCATAAAGTAGGAAAAAAATGGCATACTTAAACGTATTCATAAACAATTCAAATAAGAATCCGATTAATGTAAACAGAGATACAAAACCTGTTCCTCCTGGACCGGGCATAGAAAAAACCGTAATCACTGAAAATGGATACAGCATATTGCTTGAAAACGATGGTTTAATATTAACGGAAATAATATAATGGAAAATAATCTTAAAATTTCACAGATGCCTCCCGTTGAGACCGCTACGGGAGAAGAGATGATACCATGTGTGACGGGAAGCCCTAAAGAGAACAAATCCGTCACGGTGTCCAAGATAAGACAAGGCATGGTAATGGACGAAAACTATGTGCATACCGACAACAACTTTACTACCAAGTTAAAAACCAAACTTGACGGGATACAGGAAGGTGCACAGAGGAATACCGTCATAGGCGTGAAAGGTAGTGCCGAACAGTCTTACAGGACCGGGAATGTCAATATAACGAAAGACAATTTAGGTCTGTCCAATGTGGACAATACGTCCGATGCAGAAAAGCCTGTATCCACCGCACAGAAAACAGCCCTAGACAAGAAGGTAGACAAGGTGGACGGCAAGGCGTTATCCACAAACGACTTTACCAATGACTACAAAACCCTTCTCGAACAGATAAAGATGCAGCAGGGGAACATATATGGAGTGGAGATGAGAAGAGGGCAGGCAGACCCAGCCTTTCAGACATGGATAGGAAAGGAAGAGTTCAAGACATCCCATCCCATCCTCAACTCTTTCCGTGCGGCAAAGGTAAAGGACGGTAAGGTAGTAGGATTCCTTGACCAGACCAATTTCTTCAAAATGGCTGGCGGTAGCCCGTCAAATATTGTTATTGACGGAACTGATGTAACAGATGACGGAAGCGATATTATGCTTGTAAACACCAAGCCTTTCTGGATAATCAACGGAGGAACGGATGATACATACGAAAGAAGGCTAGTCAGTGACGCTCCGTTTACATACGGTGGCGATACGGCCATAGAGATAAAGCCGTTCGGAATGAGTATCGGTTATTCCACGATAAAGGATGGGAAGCAGAGATCTATTTTTGACAACACGGTAAAAGGAACAACATCAGCAGGAAATCTAGGCGTAAACATAATGGAAGGAAATGGATGGCCTACGACAAATGTATCACGTTTTGATTACGAGAAATACGCCAGGGCAAAGAACCCGGACATTACGAAGAACTATCCTTATGCAAATGCTTTCGTTCTTGACCTTGAAGTGTGGTGTACGCTTCTCTTTATCAAATTCAGGACAAAAGACCTACACGCACAGTCTGTTTGCGGAAAAGGAATATCATCCAACGATTCAGCTCCCGATGCGTCAAGCTGGGGAAAAATGACAGGCGTTAGATTCAAGAAGGCGGACGGTCAGACCTATGTGTATTACAAGATGAGCGGGCAAGGATTTAAAGCGTCAGAAACAGGAACTGCTTACAATTTTTCACAACTCATAAACAATTACCGTCCTTGCATGAAGATGTTTGAAGCACAGCTTGCCATGTCATACGCAAAGGAACACAATGTCGCTCCCGACACCGAGTTTGAATATGAAAGCACAAAATACAAATACTACAACTTCCAAGGTCATAACGGATTGGCTGACGGGGAGATGTCGGGTATCGTAGCCAAGTTTGTCAATGCAACTGTAACTAGCGGATGGAGTATTCCTGACAATGCGGCAGTTACAAACCGTGAAATAGAGATATGCTTCACACAGCCTATCATTCGCGGACGTATTGCCGGGTGGGGAGATACATGGATGTGGTACAGTGGGATAGATTGTGTCATGCACGATTCTACATCCATAGACATCTATCAGACCTATGACGTGAACAATCTGACTACGGACAATGTAGCCACAGAAAAGAATCCTGGGGAATCTTACGGTTTTGAGAATACGTATGATTTTGTCGGTTCTATGGCTAGAGGTGAAGGATACATAACGAAGAACTTTAAGAACTCTCTTATTGGAGAGGTCAAGGGAAGCAATCTTCACACGGGGGAATGCCATTACAACGGGTTTACGGGAAATGCAGGTTCGGGTAAGATTGGAAGGTGTGGTGTTTTCTTTGGTGGTAGGTCGGACGACGGCTCTTGTTCTCTGCGGAGGGGTCATTTGAACCATGTTCCTTCGTACGCGGGCACGAGCCTCGGTGGCGGCTTTCGTTGTTCAATAACCCAAGCCTAATTTTTCACAAAGTGAAAAATCCCATTCCCAAAACTTGCAAAATATATTAATTATGTACTTGAAAATTTGATAACACAATGAGATACGTTATAGTAACGATAGAATGGTGTACGGAACACGGGATAGTTCCACCCGTTCACGCAAGAAGAAGTGTTGATGGAACAATGGTTCTGTTGCACGAAGATTTTATTGCACCTGTATTGGGAGAAGAAGGTATACCTTCATATTTATACGATAGCGAAGAGCTACAAGCTATTTTACAAAGTTTATTCACTGTAGAAGAACAAGAATAACCATGGTTAGAGCCAACGATATACAAGAAAAATTGTTACATCTTATTGGGTGGGAGCAGAATTATGATACATCAGACTTAAAAATATCTGATGCTTTAACCGTGAGTGAAAGTGGCCTATATTTTCAACAAATTCATCCTTTGCTGACTTTGCAGAATATGTCATGTATTGCTCCGGATTTTAAGAATATCACTTTTCCAGAATACAATTCTGAAAAGGAATATAGCAAAGGCAATGTGGTTGATTATCAAGGAACACAATATAAAGCGCTTCAAAAAGCACAAGGAAAACAGCCTGATATTGAGTCTGAGTATTGGGTTGAAACCAATTTATTTTCTGAATGGCTTGAGAGCAAAACAAAAGCAAGCATTCAAAAGGCTATTGCTAGATACTGCAATGAAAAAACGGTAGAAGGAACAAACAAGCCATTATGCGAAAGTCGTACTTTGTTTGATGGAACAGGTAGATTAGTAGATACTGTAAAGAATAAGAAAAACCTAGTTGGCTTTGAAATTGTACCAGTAAGAGTAAAAGGTGTAACCACAAAAATAAATAAAATATGCCTTCAGTTTACTAAGGCTGGAGAATATATTTTGTATCTTATGCATTCAAGTATGGATGCTCCAGTAAAGATTATAAAGCTTAATAAGATACGAGATAATAGCGCTGAATGGTTTACAGTCGATGACCTCTATTTGCCATATCAAAGTGAAGATAATGATGCAGGAGGAAGTTGGTATTTATGCTATTTTCAGTCTGAACTTCCAGAGGGAAGTCAAGCTATTAGAAAAAATAAAGACTGGTCAAAAGAGCCTTGTGGCTCATGCTCGCGTAGAGAATTACTTGCTTGGATGGCATGGTCTAAATATCTTGAAATTCATCCATTCTTCGTAAATGAAGAACTTATAAGTATAGAAGACGAAAGCTTACATTTGTGGGACGTTGAAAACAATCAATATACCTATGATAATAACTACGGATTAAACTTAGAAGTTACTGTAAGCTGTGATATTACAGACTTTATAGTTGAGCAGAGAATGATGTTTCAAGATGTCATAGCTAAGCAGGTAGCCGTAGATATGTTACGTGAATTTGCATACAACTCTAATGTAAGAACAAATAGGCATTCAATCAATGCTTCTCGACTTGATATATTATATGAGGTAGATGGTGACTCTTCTTCTATGAAAAAATCAGGTTTAAGTTATCAGCTAGATATGGCTTTTAAGGCCATTAAACTAAGTACTTCTGGAATTGATAGAGTATGTTTGCCATGCCGAAACAATGGCATTAAATATAGAACTGTATAAGTATGACTGTAAAACGATATAATGCGACACTTCGCAATCTGGAATATAGGCTGCGAAGTTTTAAGGATAGCTTGCCTATGCTATTAGAAGATATTGTGCGTGACAAAGAAGATGTAATAGTATCAGCTATAGCAGATGACCAGTTATATCGTCGTGGTATCAACGGTAGAGGTGAAAAGATAATGGATTATATGCCATATAAGCCTAAAACCATACAAATAAAAAAGAAAAAAGGTCAGCCTACTACAAGGGTCACATTGCGAGACACAGGTGCTTTTCATGAGTCTATGTTTGTAGTATTTGACTCAGAAGGTTTTTATGTGACCGCGAGTGATGAAAAAACACCTGAGCTTATTGAGAAATATGGTGAAGAGATTTTTCGCTTAACGGATAAAAACTTTACAAGAATAATCCGTTCACATATAAGAAAAGAATTAGTTAAACGATTAAAACAGGCAATAAGGAAATGAAGGAAAACTCAGTACAAATAAGATTTAAGGAAGACCCTGTATTGCTTGATAAGATATTACAGGATATGCAAAAGTCACTTATGAACAGACTTAAGTGGCTTAATTATGCATTTGGTAGAGCATATAAGCTCGTAGAACACAGGCCAGACGGTAATAAGTTTATATACCCTGCAATGTATAATGGCAACGGAGAATATGTGTCGCTTTTACCAAATGATAACTTTGGCAATTTTTCATGGTTTGACATTTATGACCCACAAAAGATTACTGAAGTAGTTCAATCATTGCCACAATACACTTTCAGCGGGGCTATTATATTCTGGTATGACCTTAGTAGCATTTATGAAGATGAAACTGTTATGCATACAGAAGAAGTAAAAGATGAAATTATGCGAGTATTAACTACTCCGGGTCTTATTACTACGACTGGTAAGCTTGTTATAAATGATATATATGAGCGCTTTGAAAATATATACAAAGGTTATTCAATAGAGAAAATCTATAATAACTATACTTATAAAGGAGAAGGTATACAAGATATTGATAAACAATTCTTCATGTACCCTTATGCAGGAATACGAATTGAATTTACTTTAACAACTAGAGAATTATGTCAACGGTATATTTTATAACAATGCTTTCGGCTTTAATATATATAGCCTTAGCAGCAGCATTTGCTATTTTGCTAATTGGAAAACTCGGTGTGCGCGATGAGATAATCACCAGAGCTCCTAAGCTTATTTCTCAATTATTCGATTGTGACTTTTGCTTAAGCTTTTGGACGTCGCTTATTCTCGCTATCATTCTCGCTATTTTCTTTAATGAGATGAGTATTATACTTATTCCTATCATATCAACCCCTATAACGCGAATTTTAATATGAAAAACCTGATAGTAAATAAAAAAGTCGTACGGGTATATGACAGCATAGATGAAATGCCTATTGTAAATTTTCAGAAGTACAATAAGTATTTGCTTATAGACTCTGGAATTGGCTCAGATGCAGATGATATTGATGCTCATATAACTCGTGTTGCCAAATTCATTAAAAGTAATAATGCCAAAAAAGCTTTGCAAGAACTGCAAAACATGAGGCAAAATATGTATATGGTGAACAGTGAAATTTCACCGAGGTACTTAGCTTTTGCAGCTCTTATCCATAGCATAGACGGTGAAGAAGTTAATGATTTGTCAGACGATGGACTTAAAAATATATTGGCCAGGCTTAAAGAAATAAAGCATTCAAAGATTATAGACTTTTTGACTTGGCTTAAAAAAAAAGTAACCACCGAACTTGAAATGTACTTTCCAGGAGATTTTGTAAATCCAAAGGAAAAAGATGCATACGATAAGTTAAAGCAAAGAACACTTCTTGTGTTGGACTCTATGATAAATGACACAGATAACTCTGAACAGATAGAAACCATAGATATGATAATGCTTAATATGCATTCTCCAAAATCATACATAGGAAGTGAGTCTGTTGAGATAAAATATGATAAGCAATTTGAAAGTACTTGTCTTTTGATAGCTCAAAAAACAAGCATGGACGCTAAAAAGATGACAGTGCTTCAATTCTATAATGCTGTTGATAATATAAAACAGCAATTAGAGGCAGAAAGTAAGAGTGTTAAACGGCATAAAAGGAAATAATTATGGCTGAAGACGATAAGATAAAATATAGCGATATAATTGAGCCGGATGACTCAATTGAAAAGCTTGTCAAGCAACTTGGCGAGCTCAATCAGTCATACGAGACAATGGTAAATGCTATCAGAGCAGGTGCAGATAGGATTGTACACGCACTCAAATCAGCTAGCGGAGCCACAAGTGAAGGGCGTAAGGCTATTGATGAAGCAACAGTATCTACATCAAGGCTTGAAAGAGCTCAAAATGAGCTTAAATTAGCTTTATCTGATACAGGTAAACAGATTGCTTGGCTTAAAGCACAAACTTCAGATGCTAATAGAGCAACTGTAGAACAGCAGCGTTATATCCAGCAAGCTATATCTTCTTATGACCGTCTTAAGTCTGACCTAAAGCAAACAGTTGAGCTATATAAGTCTTTAACTGCGGCTGAAAGAGCAGATAGCGAAATGGGGCAACAGCTTCTTGGTGATATTATCAACCTTAAAAATCAAATTAAGGCTCTTGATGATACAATGAAGCCTCATATTCAGACCTTAACCGAAGTTGAAAAAGCTGAACAGAGATTAGCATACTTACAATCAGATGAAGGTAAACGACTTATAGAATTAAAAAGAAAAATATCTGAGCTGACTTCTTCTAGAAGACAACAACAGGCTACTATTGACCCTATAGCTCAAGCACAACAAAAATTAGCTTACGCTCAATCTGAAGAAAATCAGCAATTAAAGTTATATTCGACTCAGATAAAAGAAGCAAATAGAGTTGCTCAACTTCAAGCAACAATAGCAGCTTCTGCTGAAGGGTCATATAATAGACTTTCAGCACAATATGAGCTGAATAAAATAAAGCTTAACCAAATGTCTGCTGCTCAAAGAGAAGCAGTTGATACTGGTAAAAAACTTGAAGCGGAAACAAATGAAATTTATCAGCAAATGATAAAGCTTCAAGAAGCCACAGGCAATTACAGATTATCCGTAGGACATTATCAAAGAACATGGGATGGCTTAGGAATATCTATCTCTCAGGTAGTACGAGAATTACCAGCTGCTGCTGTATCACTTAATACTTTCTTTTTAGGTATATCTAACAATATACCTATAGTTGTTGATGAAATTATTAGGCTAAGAAAACAAAATGAATTGTTGAGAGCAGAAGGTAAAGCAACTGTAAACGTAACAGGCTCAATAGTTAAAGCTTTGTTTAGCTGGAATACTGTGCTTGTTATATTACTTACTGTATTTTCCATGTTTGGCAAACAGATTATAACATGGGTTGGTAATCTTTTCAAAGCAAAAAATGCTGTTATATCCACAACTGAAGCTCTTAATAATATAGCTAAAGAACTTGAAGATACTAATGGCAGCTACGGCAATAACATTGTAAAGCTAAAGCAATTACAGCAGGAATGGAAAAATCTTGAAACTGCCGCTAAAAAAGACCAGTGGATTAAAGATAATAAATCTAATTTTGACCAACTTGGAGTATCTGTTAATAATGTAACAGATGCTGAAAACATATTTGTAGATAATACTGAAGCCGTAATCAATGCTCTTAAACTAAGAGCTAAAGCCGCCGCTGCTCAAAAGTTAGCCGCAGATGAATATGAAAAAGCTTTAATTGCTAGAAATAAAGCAGAAACAGAAGCAGGTAAAGGTCCATCAGGTTGGGATAAATTCAAAAACTGGTGGGTACAATCTAGTTTACGAGCTACTGATGAATTTGGTGTAGGACCATCTGCAGCCAATTTACAAGTAGCTGACCAGGTATCTGCAGAAGATTTTAGGCAACAAAGAATTAAAGACTTTAATGATGAAGCGGATGCTGCAGAGAAAACAGGAGATGCATACTTTGACTTAGCAGCTGGATATAAAAAAGCTGCTAAAGCTCAACTTGAAGCTGCTGGCATAGAAGGAAAACATAAAACGCGTACAAGAGAGCCGCGTGACTTAACTCGTACTATAAACCAGAATGATATAAAAATACAAAGAGAGTACGAGGAAAGTGTAACTGAATTACTTAAAGATGAATATGCTAAAAGGCGTAAAGCCGCAGCTGACCAGGTCCAGGATGAAAATAACAAGCTTCGTGAGATGTATCGTCTTAACGAAGAATATGTTAAAAATGTAGATGGAAAATATAAAAAGCTTACTGAAGACCAGAAGAAACAAATTGATAGGCAGCAAGAGCTTATAACTAAGACTATTGCTAATAATTTACGAGCATTAGACCTTCAGTTACAACAAATTCAGAATGAGCAAAAAGTTGCTTCTTTGCAGACGCAGCGTAATACTATAAATCCTACTGATACTAGCGCAGCAACTGAAGCAGCCCAAAATCAAGAGTCTACTGTAACTACCAATGTAGTAGTTACACGCGACGCTTCTCAGATGGAAGCCTCATTAGTAGAAGAGCGCAAACTCATGGAAGAAAATCTTGATTTGGAATATGCTTTGATACTTGATACTAATAAGAGATTATTAGAGGCAGGAGATAACCAAGCTCGTTCTGAAGAAGAAATACTTATTGAGCTCAACAAGAAAAAACTTGAGTTGTGGAGTGAGTATGACCAGAAAATCTTAGATGCAAGAGAGCGCGATATTGAAAATCAGCTTGAGCTTGTTAAAAAAGGCAGCGAAGATGAACTTAATTTGCTACTTCAGCAAAATGAAATACGTAGGCAATTAGCTTTAGCGCAAAATGCTGCTAAACCCGCAGAACAGCAAGTAAGTACGTCTGTAATAAATGCACAGTTTGATAAGTCTGCAGCTCAAACTAAAGGGTCATTCCAAATGACCAGCTTTGATGAGCAACAGGCTTTAGATGAAGCTATATTCAATGAAGTTAAGCGAAGTGAAACAGAAATAACACGATTTAAGCTTGAGCAAGAAAAAGCCAGATGGCAAGAACAGATAAGACTTGCTGAGTCTGGTGGACTTGATTGGAGTCAAGCTCAAATAGATGCTGCTAAATCTACTGTAAAAGGAATAGACCGTGAATTATCTGAACTTGATAACTTCATAATGAATATTGGCAAAAAAGGTTTAGGAGGTACTTTACTTGAAAAGCTTGGATTTAGCGATGACCAGATAGATGCTCTTGGAGATGCAGTTAATATAGTAATTGAACAGCTTCAGTCTATAATGGATGCCGAAGTTCAATTAGCAGAACAAGCTGTAGAAGCTGCAGAAAAAAGAGTAGAAGCTGCACAGAGTGCTTACGATGCAGAGGTTGAAGCTCGTAATAACGGCTATGCTAATAATGTTGCTACAGCTAAAAAAGAACTTGAACAAGAAAAGAAAAACCAGCAAGAAAAACAGAAAATGCTTGCTGCTGCCCAAAAGCGTCAAGAAAATCTTAATACTGTAATTCAAGCATCTTCACTTACTACTGCTTCTGCTAATTTATGGAGCTCATTCTCTTCAATACCTATCGTCGGCCCAGCCCTTGCATTGGCTGCTATTGCCACGATGTGGACCTCATTTGCTGTTGCGAAAGTTAAAGCTAAGCAGGTAACCGCAAGTCAATCAGAAGAATATGGTGAAGGTGGTCTTGAGTTCTTGGAAGGAGGTTCTCATGCATCAGGTAATGACATCGATTTGGGCGTAGAGAATAAAAAGAAGCGTCGTATGAAAGCTGAAGGTGGTGAGGCTCTTGCTATCATTAATAAGCAAAGAACAAGAAAATATCGTAAAATACTACCAGATGTAATAGATAGCTTCAACAAAGGAACATTCGAAGATAAGTATTTAAATGCATTTGGTAATTCTGATAAGCTAAATATTTCTCTTAATTCTAATAATAATATGGACCTCTCTAAAATTGAGGATGACGTACGAAGCATTAGAAAGCAGAATGAAACAAGGTATTATACTATGCCAGATGGAACTGTTATAATGCAACATAGAAATGTTAAACGCATAATTAAAAACTAAAAGATATGATACCTCCGAAATATAAATTCTATATATCAAAGAATAACGGTGATAAAGTAGAAGTAAGACCTCATTACAAAGAGCTTAATAAGAAATACGCCAAAGAGAGTGGGCAAGAATTTTTCCGTATTTCTATGGATGGTAAAATCAACCTGTTTGGCGATGCTTATGAAATTGTTAAGCAGTCAAGTCTTGAGGACCAACTTATATTTATTATTGATAAATATAATAATACTTCCAAAAAATGGGTTGAATATTACAGAGGCGAATTTAGTAAGACTGATTGTAAATTTGACCATGATAAGAAGAAATGTGAACTTAAAACTACAGCTGTAGATGGATATACTGAGGTCATGAATAAATATGAAAATACTTATGACCTTATAAAACTTGCTCCTGAAATATCAAAAATAAACTTGCATAAACGCTCACTCATGCAAGTTTATGTCCGTGGTGCCAATTCTATAACTAATTTCTTCGGTGGTACCTATTGGGAAGATGATGTGAATGAAAGTATAGATGACAATGCTGCGCTTATAAATAACTTCTATTTTTCCTATATAAAATCTGGTAATGAATTTTACATAAAAAATTCTAACAAAGCAGGTGTTAATGGCGTATATGCCGGAACTAATGGTTATTATAGCAACTGGAATGGCTATACTTGCTATTTAGAGAAAAATCCTGATGCTCGACCACCATTTACAGATGTAAGCTACTTTATTATGATAAAAAGAAATTCAGATAATAAAGTACTATATAAATCTGAAACAGCTGTTAATATCGATGATGAAACGCTGTTTTCAGAAGACCGAGATTACACTAATGATAAACACTTAAGATATACCTCTAAACTAATAGATGTGGAAAATGCTAAAAACTCATGTACTATAAGTAATTTGTTTACATATAGAATATATAGGCGCTTACTTTGTGATGTAGATACTGTAGAAGACTCAGAAGGTGTTAAAAATACCTATAATTTACCATCAGATGATTTTGTCACTGATAATAGAAACTATAAAAAATGTATTGGCTTAAAAGGAGGTTTATTCTTTTGTACTTCTAGAGCAGTAGATGAGCCAACAAAATATGGTCTAAATGATTACGGACAGTATTTTACTAACCAGTTTATTCCTAGTAGCACGGGAATTGGTAGGCCATTGCCTATTAGCAAAAATTCATGGGCAAATGCTTCACTGTGGTATGTATATGATAGTTTTTATGAATACTGGGAAGAAAAGTTAAGAAAGCAATATACATTAAAGGACAGTTACTCCATAGGCGCGGCCATAAAGGCTATTCTCAAGAAAATAGACCCTACACTATCACATGAACCAACTGCAGAATATAGCCAATTTTTATATGGCACAACTAATCCACTAGGATTAGCAAGATTTTATGTGTATATTACACAAAAAACCAATATATTAAAAGGTGATTATGACCAGCCTGCTCAGAAAGCTGAAACTTCACTCGAAGAGCTTATGAAAATGCTGCGTGACTGTTTTAGATGCTACTGGTATATAGAAGACAATAAATTTAAAATTGAGCACATATATTTCTTTATGAATGGTGGTAGTTATTCTGGCAAATCAAATTATCAGCTTGATTTTACAAAGCCCACAGACCAGTTTAATAAAAAGCTATCGTCTTATTTTCAATCTGAAATAGAATATGATAAGTCAGACTTAAATCAGCGATACGAATTTGCCTGGATGGATGACGTAACAGACTTGTTTGGCGGTAATACTATTGATGTTAAATCTAACTATATTCAAAAAGATAAAACAGAAGAAATAAATATAGGTCAGTTTTCATCTGATGTAGACTATATGTTATTCAACCCTTCAAATTTTTCTGAAGATGGCTTTGCTCTATTATGCCCAGTTAAAAATGGTTCTACTCTTGAGTTGCCGATAATAACAGTAAATGGCCTTATAGATGATAATGGAGATGAATATGAAGCAGTTGTACAAAATTGGTATGCATCATGGATATATTTGCAGAATTTTTATTTATGGGATGTGCCAGCCTATAGCATAGAGTCTAATGTGCTTAATTATTTATATGCGAGGGACATAAAAAAATGTATGAAACATATTATAGAATTTCCTACAGAAGAAGACCTAGACGAGCTAGAACTTATTAAAACATCATTCGGAAACGGCAAAATAGATGAAATATCTATAAGCTTAGATACTAGAATTGCTAAAGTAAATTTGCTTTACAAGCCGGAGTGATGCTTATGTTAAATACATTAGAAAATTTTTATATATTATTTATAATCACTAAATTAGCAACATGAAGTTAGTAAATAATAACATATCACCACTGCCTTTTTACGGTAATATTGCTCTGCAAAATCATCGTAAAGACTATGCATTCGGCCAGGTTTATCAGCTTATAACCTACAGGAATATGTTATTGCCATTTCAAGTAGTTTTGGCCAGTGGTACATCTGTGAATTGGGTTAGGCTGTATAGCTTTAACACAGGAAAATATACTGATATAACGACTAGTATAAAAGAAAACGGCTTACAGATTAAGTCATTTACTGGATTTAAACTATTGAAATATCCTGGCACTCTTCCTATTATAGGAATTGTGCATGAAGGCCAATACTACTTAGCAATATCTATATCTGGTTTAGGAACTATATATTCTGATATTTTTACAGTATGCAATAAGGTAGACGATTATCTGCTTCTTGAGTATTACAACTCATATAACTTTGAGCTTAAAAATGGTATAGTAGATTTTTCTGACAATTTCAAATTTAGGTGCTACTTGAATACACAAATCGGTAAACCTGAATATGATTTTGAGGAAGAAGCTACTGAGCGGATGGGCTATACATTTATTGAGAGCCAAGTAAGCAAAAAAATATATAAGTTTACATTTTTAGCTCCAGAATATCTATGTGATGCATTAAGAATTGTAAGGTTATGTGAGAATAAACAAATCACGAGTAAATTGCAGACTTATGATTTGACAACATTTAGTATGGAGCCTGAATGGGAAGACCAAGGAGATTTAGCTGCAGTTGAATGTGAGTTTGAAACTGATACTGTCATAGCTAATATAGGAGGTTATACTCCTGAATTAGTTGGTGGAGATTTTAACGAAGATTATAATAACGATTTTAATATAGAATAAAAATGGCAAACTGGAGTACTTTAAAAGCGGCAATCGCTAATATTATAAAGACTAATGGAAACCAAGCAATAACTGGACAACTTCTTCAGAATGTACTTAATAACATAGTAAGTTCTGTTGGAGAAAATTCTACATTTGCAGGAATAGCGACCCCAACAACAAACCCCGGTGTGCCGGATGGTAATATATTTTATTTAGCAACAGAACCCGGAACGTATTCTAATTTTAACGGCATAGAAATAAAGGATAGAGAAGCAGCTATTTTGGAATGGCGTGGAAGCTGGGTAAAGAAAACAACAGGATTTGCAACAGCCGCAGAGATATTAACCGATAATATATTAATTCAAGGAAACATACATGCTTTAACAGGAGATATTGAAAAAAATACAACGAATGTATCTAGCAAAAGATTACAAATTAAACCAAATACAAGATATAATATAGTCCTTTCAACAGATACTAATAAGCAATTAACATTCGCTTATGCCTTTTACGACAGAAACTCAAAATTTATCAATAGAAGCTCTTATGAGATTAATAATTGTGAGTTTACATCACCGGGTAATGCTTATTATGTAGCAATATTAATAGGTCTACTAAATTACAATACTGAAAATATATTTGTAAGTGAAGTTAATTTTCTTTTATTACAAAATAAAAATACGCCTTTATTTATTGATAATAAAACATGGATTTTGGGAAACTTAAACTCAATCGGGAGGTTAGTTGATAGCATTAATAATTATTTCCTATTGAGTAAAGTATATATTGGTTCTAGCAAGCATATATCTTTTTCTAACAAATATAACAACCCTATTAGAATTGCAGAATATGATGAAAATAATAAATTTATTAAAGCTAATGATACTTATTCTTTAATAGAAGATTTATATCTAGACGAAAAGACCACGTATATTAGAATTGGTGTTGAGATGACATCGGGTAAAGAGTATCCGGAAATACACGTAAAAGAATGGGATGACGGTATTTCAATAGGAGATAACTATACCATTATAAATGCTAATTTAAAACAGAATTATGAAAAAGGAGAAGGGATAGTTGAATATAACACAGCCAATATACTATCAAACAAAATATCAATTCAACCAAATAATACATACGAGATTAAATTGGTTCTAAAAAATAAGACAAAGCAAGTTAATTTTTCTTATGCTTTTTATGACAGAAACTTAAAATTTATTGTCCGAAAAGATTATAGTATTAATAACACACTAATTACATCACCGGATAATGCGTATTATGTAGTAATATTATTGGGACTCTTAAACTATAAAGAAGAAGGTGAAGAACTACTTGTAAATGATATACAAAGTTTTACACTTACAAAGCATAAATATCCATATAAAATCGACAACAATACTTGGATTTTAGGGAACTTAAACTCAATCGGGAGGTTAGATGATAGTAAACAAAACTGGGTTATACCCAATTATATTCCGGTATTAGATAAGAAAGATATTATAGTATATAATTATAATGGTAATACGGTCAGAATATGTCAATATGACAAAAACTATAATTTTCTTTCATCGGAAGGATATACGGTTATTAAAGATTATAAATTAAGAGAAGATACTGCATACATAAGAATTGGGACAGAAATTAACAACAATGGTATTCCTTGTATTGACATAAAGCCATACAATGAAAACATGATAATCCCTGATGAAATGTTATTACAAAATTCAGGATTATATATGAATTGGGCTGACTACAATAGTTGGAATATAATGCAAAAAATATATAATACAATCAATGTTTCTGAGTTGGCAAGAAATTCTGTTATACCTATTACAGAAAAAGGGGCTGTCTTCGGTCATGAAGGACAAATACAAATTGTTGATGGCATTGTATATTCTGTGTTCCTTCAAAATACAGTTTCTTCTGAAGATTTATACAGTAGTACATCTAAGATAGTTCTGGCTTCATTTTCAATATCAGATTACAATAGTAAGTTGGTAGATAGTAACATAAAACATTATGAATTGGGTAAGTTAGGAGATATTATATGTGAGGGATATACTGCAAAATCAACAGGCTGGGATCCAAATATCCTTGTTGATAAACATGATAGTAATATATTGCATATTTATGCGATGTTTATAACAAATAAAACCGAAAATGCTATTGAATTCCACAGGACATTTAACATATCTGAATCTATATTATCTGACTGGGAATTATGTACGCTGGATGGTAGTGAATTTTCATACGAATCGGTCAATAAAGTTAATAAGGACCATGGACTTTTAAGTCTATCAGACCATAATAAAGGAGCGATTATAGAAATGGTGTCAGGATTTACCGAATATGACGGATATTTTTATAATGCTGTTATGATAGCAGCTGGTAAGGGAAGAAATTCAAACAATGGTCTTATAGTAAGAACCAATGACTATGTTAATTTTAATACATTTTTGACGATGCCATTCAATTACAATGGCGCGTCAGAAACGTCTGTTAAAGTATATAATAATAGATTATATGTTGCTTGTAGGCAATATCCTGGAATTCCATTTCTATTGATTTCTTCTTATGATTTCGTAAAACGTAAATGGGGTAAAGTAACAAAGATACGTGACGGTAATGTACGACCTTGGATATTTACATATAAAGACAAATTATATCTTCTAAATACGATTAAAAGAATAGGTAGAGCTTATTCTGCACTAAGTACATTAACTCTTAATAATGAAGAGGTTATAGTAGAAGAAATTTGTGTTATTGAAAATGTTGGTTGGTATTTTGCAACCTACGAATTCGATGATAAACTTTATTTTGTTTGCAAAAAGGATAAAGAGTACTTTGGCGAGCTACCAATTAATACACAAGAGGCATATCCAATTAATTTAGCATTAAAAAAAATATTGGATGGCGTAATTGCCCCTAGTTCGGTCAGTTTTGAATGATTAAAAATAGAGAATTATAATTACAGCATTAACAATTATTTCAGCATTACTTATCGCAGCCTATACGGTGGCGATATAAAAAGGCTACAAGGTACGATTGTAAGACGGTTGCAGTGGATTTGACCAGCCACGTAAGGTGAGTTATCGAGGAACTCATAAAAATTCCTTGTAGCTTTTCAATATAGAAATTATGCCTTTTCTAGAGAGGTGTCTGCATATAATTAACTTTATCGTTTAACAAATTTCTAAATTCTTCAAATTATGGGAGAAACTGTAGAAAAAATCTATTGTTGCGACCGCGATAACAACGACAACGCGCTCGCAGCAGCCATTCTGGCAGGTAATAACCGCAGAGACGATTGGGGCCCGATGGCAGCAATGATGAATGGAGGTATGAACGGTTGGATGAATAATCCCTTTGCCTACCTTATGTTCCTTGCTTTGTTTAGAAACGGTGGTTTTGGTTTTGGGGATGGACACGGTGCAGGCGTAGCAACGCAAGGCATTGAAATGCAAGCGCAGTTGAACGCTATTCGCACCCAGTTACAGGACAACCAAAACGCAGATTGCATCAAACAGGCTATTCAAGGAAATGGCTTCGCTTTGAGCCAGCTTGCACAGACCCTTAACATTGACTTCAACACTTTACAGAAGTGCTGCTGCGATGTTCAGGCAGCTATCCAAAATGTTGCCGGGCAAGTCGGTTTCTCTGCTGAACGCGTTATCAACGCAATTAGCCTTGGCAATACTGGTATTATCACGGCCGTTAAAGACTGCTGCTGCCAGACTCAGAAAGAGCTTATCCAGATGGCCGGCGACATTAAACTTCAGAATTGTCAGATGACTGGTGAACTCCGTAACGGTCAGCGTGATCTTGGCTTTGCAATTACACAAGGTTTCTCAGCTACTGCTTTCCAGGCTCAGCAAGATAAGTGCGATATTCTTCGCGCCGGTCAGGACAATACTCAGCGTATCATCGACACTCTGAACAACCACTGGAAGGATGAACAGGCTTTGAAAATTCAGGATTTGAAATTCGAATTGTCTCAGGAGCGCCAGAACAACCTGATAAACGAGCGTTTCAACAGGCTTGGTAATTGTGGCTGTGGCTGGAATAATAACTGCGGTTGTGGAAACGGCTGCGGTTGTTAATTAAGGGAGGGCACTACTATGGCAGTATATTTATCACCCGTGGGATTATCCGCTGCACAAGTTCCCAACCGAGTATCTTTGTTAGCAACTTACAAAGAACGTCTGTGTCGTAGAATTTGCGAAAACTCAACAAATCAGCCTGAAGCATTTGTAACTTATAAGACTGGTACTCCAATCTTTAATGGAACGACTGTTTTTGTGCCTGTTATTGCTACTGTAACAATAGTAACGCCAGGATGTGGCTGTCAAGCAACAACTCAGGTTATTGTTGAAGAGTTTATGGCCGCATTCCAAGAACAAACCGGATTGCCTACAAATGTTGTATTATCGGCTGAGGGACAAACTCAACGATTGGCTAATATTTCTTGTGGTAGTTCTAATTGTCTGGCTATATATAGTTCATTGACAGTAACAATCACTCCAGCAGCTGCACCAGCGGCCTAATTGAAATTGAGGGTACTCAGGGAAGTTTTTATACTTCTCTGAGTACCCTCTTTTTTATTAACAATTCAAAAGATAAGCTATATGTTGTTATTCAAAGATATAAAGCAGAATTATCCTGTATACATTCTTGATACACAGGAATTTAGCCTTATTCAAGGCAAAGCCACTCAGGTATCGTTTCCTCGATTGGAAATGAACCAGAAGACCGGCAAGACAGAGATGGTAGTAGATGTTACTATAGAGGCCAATGGAAAAATGGCAACTTACGCTATTCCTGAAAGCCATTCAGTTACCTATGCCGGGCATCTTGTTCTGTCAACAGAAAAATCTGGATTGACGAGCGAAGTTGAAGCTCAAAAGGCAAATGCTGAACAGGTTTTGGCTTCTGCTTCTAAAGCTCAAAACATCATTGACAAAGCTCCTTCATTACTCGCAGAGCTTAATCCTATGTATAAGGAAAAGCAAGAAACAGAGCAGCGTTTTGGCAAGATTGAGAAGTCCATCAGTGGCATGGAAGAACTCATGAAAAAGCAGCAGGAAATGATGGAGAATTTCATCAAAAAATTTGAAAGCTAAAAGTTATGGGACACAGATTAAAATGTATCATAGTAAAGCATCATACGTGCGACCATAATAAGGAGCACGAAGATGAAGAGGATGTAGTAGTAGAAAGCAGAATAGCTACTCTTCATGGTGAGCATAAGGTTAAATTTGATTTGCCTTATGAGCAAACAGCGAATGCTCTTATGTCTGCAAAAGGATATTCAGAGTATGTTAAAAAGCATGGCTACCATTTTACAGATGCGCTTGCAGAGCATGTAAGTAAAATGATGGAAAATGCAAATGGCCAACAGCACACATGGACAACTTCTCAAGTCAAGAAGTCTATGGAAAGCCTTGGTCTGACAATTCCTAGTCATGTAACACATGGAGATGCGGCGTATCTTGCTAATATGTATTACGCAGACCTCTATCCAGACCCTCTAAAAGATGAAGCATCATGCCTCAGAGCTGCTTATAAAGTAGCAAATGACCCAGATGGCTATGAGGGAATGATTTTCTGCAGATGGACTGCTGACGCAATCGGAAAAGCAATCAAGTTGGACTGGGAAAAATTCGTATAGTATGTTAGAACTGATTGAAGCAAAGAACTTTGACGCACTCATGTTTTTCATAGCTGTTAGAGTTGGCATAATCCTAGTTTGCTGGTTTTTCATAGTGGTCAGTAGTATCGTGGACTTCTGGAGTGGAACAACTACAGCAAAAGCATTAGGCCAAGCACTTATGTCGCATGGTTTTCGTAGAACTGTTACAAAAATAGGCGACTATGTAAGGCTAATGCTTTTCGCTCTTATGTTTGATATACTTGGAAGCTTGTTATCATTCTATATAGTACCGTTTGCTACAATTCTGTGTACTATAGCTGTAATCTACATTGAGGGTAAATCTGTTGTGGAGAACAGTAAGCGCAAAAAGGCTCATGCAGCTGATGTGCCTGATATAGTAAAGAAAATTGTACAAGCAGCCACTGCAGAGCAAGGCCACGAAATACTTAATGAGATAACAAAAATAATCGCCTTAAATGACAAAGACAATGAGAAAAATCAATAAACTCATAGTGCATTGCTCTGCAACGCCTGAAGGAAAAGACGTCAAAACCGAAACTATTCGAGATTGGCATGTTAATGGCAATCATTGGAAAGATATTGGTTATCACTATGTGGTTGAGCTCGATGGCTCTGTTCATAAAGGCAGAGATGAAAGTGTAGTTGGAGCCCACTGCTCAGGTCAAAATGCAAACTCTATAGGAGTATGCTATGTAGGAGGCGTTGCTAAAGATGGTAAAACGCCAAAAGATACGCGCACAGAAGCTCAAAAGAAATCGTTACTTGAATTGCTTAAAAAGCTTAAAGAAAAATATCCAAATGCTACCATACACGGGCATAGGGAATTTGCAGCTAAGGCATGCCCCAGCTTTGATGCTAAGTACGAGTATAAAGACCTCTGAAGCACATAAAAGCCATTCTCGCAATAATTTCTTATGTGCGAGAATGGTTTTTATATTAAATATGAATAATAACAAATAAAACTCAAAGATTATGCGAGAATTAGCGAGAATAATTACACTTATATTTTTAGCCACTATATTATATAGCTGTAAGTCAATTCAATATGTGCCAGTGGAAACAACGAAAAGAGATACTACTTACTTATCTCAGACCAAAATTGATAGCATATATCATAGAGATTCAATCTATGTAGAGCGCAAAGGCGATACCGTGTATCTCAGTAAATATAAATACTTGTATAAATACATAGAAAAGCATGATACTCTCTGGCGAGAAAAAGTTGATACAATTCAAGTTGCATACCCTGTAGAAGCTCGGCTTACTAAATGGCAAAAGATAAAAATTAATATTGGTGAATACCTGATAACCGCCATAGCCTTAGTAATTATATGGCTGTGTGCAAAATACTTCATAAAGCGGTAAACAACAGAAACAATATAAACAAGTCATTGTTTACGCCTAAAGTGCTCAAAATCAATTACTTATATATGCTGTAAACAAAGAAACAATAATTTCATTAAATCTTTTCGTATTAAAAGCCGATATTTCTTATTAACCTTAATGTTAATCGGAAATTAAGAAATTAAGTTTGAAATATATAGGGGTATTGTTTTTATTGTTTCTTTGTTTACAGCAATTTCAAAGCCGCACTAAAATTGCTGTTTAATTATTTTTAACAAATAAATTCTCAAAAAATAATAGAAAAATTTTTTTCTTTCGAGAATAGTTTGTATATTTGCATATCAAAAATAAGATAATAAAATTCACCAAAATATGGAACAACAATTTAATATAGGTAATGTAATTGAGCACTACAAGCTAAATACGGAAGATTTAGCGAAAGTGTTATTTCCTACTGTTAAATATCCGAAACAGGCATTTGACCGTGTGTTAAAGGGTGAAGCCAATTTGGATGTTATACAGTTAGAGCGATTGGCCAATCATATTGGCGTGTTAGTAACTGATTTGTTTTCAGCAAATACTTGGAAAGGTTCATCTGAAGATGGATGCCTAATAATGCTGAAAGGCGAATATAAAGTAAAGCTGAATTATAAAGGCGTGTACGTATCTATATATAAGAATAATGAGCTTATCCACCAAAAGCTCTCAAACGTACCAGATATGACAGTAAACGAGTTTATTAACTATTTAGATAACTTCATTAAAAATTACGAAAATGGAAACCATTAAAATTTCTGTTGAGGTTAGCGTAAACCTGTCTGAAAATACGCAGAAGTTTTTAACTTCATTGTTTGCAATAGGAGTTCCAAGTGGAGCTCAAGTAGCCGCTTCAGTTTCTAAACCTGCTCCTACTGCGCCAGTAAAGCCGGCTCCCGCAAAACCTACTCCACAGCCTGCAGCACCTGCCCAGACTCAGAGCGCTGCCGAGCCTGCTCCTTCAGCACCTGCTGCTCCGGCTGCTTCTTCTGCCTCTAAGAGCATTGAGGATGTTCGCGGAATGCTTGCAAAGAAGGTCAATGAGCATCGTGACGTAATCAAACAGAAACTCGATGAGCTTGGAGCCCCGAGTGTAACAAAGCTTGACCCGGCTAAGTATGATGAAATGTATAACTTCTTAGAGTCACTGTAATTATGTCGAGTACAAAGAAATTGCAAAAAGCAGCTCAGAAGTTTCGCAGAGAAAATCCAAAGCTTTATGCTCAGTATGCTATTCAATGCTGTTATTTGGCAAAATTGATAAAAGAATATGGCTCAAGCGACAAGTAGTACTAAACCACAGAAACATAGCCAGAGGAGTCATGCACTCCTCTCGGCTTCTGGAGCAGGAAGATGGCTGAATTGTACTCCATCTGCTAAGCTTGAAGATGAATACGGAGAAAAGAAGTCTTCAGTATATGCAGAAGAAGGTACATTAGCTCATGAGCTCTCAGAGCTTTACCTGAGAAAAGATACACTTAATAGCATTAGTGAACAAGACTTTGACCAAAGGCTCGAAGAGATAATGGCAAATGACCTGTTCAGCGAGGAAATGCTTGAAGTCGTACCTATCTATACAGATTATTGCTCAGAACAATTAGCTGAAGCAAAAACTGAAAATCCGTTAGCTGTCATGGAAATTGAGCAGAAACTCGATTTGACAGAGTATGTGCCTGAAAGCTTTGGAACAGCCGACTGTGTTGTTATCAATGATAATCTTATGGAGGTCATTGACTTAAAATACGGAAAAGGTGTTCCAGTGTATGCTGAATGGAATAAGCAACTTATGCTTTATGGGCTTGGAGCTTTGCAGAAATATGATACAATGTATGATATAACGGAAGTGCGATTGACTATTATACAGCCTCGCATTAACAACATATCAAGTTGGCAAATATCTGTTGAAGAACTCCGCAGATGGGCAGAAGAGGAGCTTAGGCCAAGAGCTGAACTTGCTTTTGAAGGTAAAGGAGAACTCAATGCTGGAGATTGGTGTAGATTTTGTGCTGTGCGTAATCAGTGTAGAAAGTTGTATGAGCAACAAATGGAAATAGCAAAAAATGAATTTGCTGAACCTGAGCTTCTTACAGATGATGAGATTGCTGATATAGTTAAGCGTGTGCCTAAGCTTATAGAATGGGCTAATTCAATAACAGAATATGCACAAACTAAAGCGATTAACGAGAATAAGCAATGGCCAGGTCTTAAACTTGTAGAAGGCATAAGCAGACGCAAATGGGTTGACGAAGACCAAGCTTCTAATGCAATTTTTGCACGTTGCCCTGAACTTTCAGAAGATGAGATTTTCAATATGAAGCTTAAGCCAATTACTTCTATTGAGAAGTTAGTAGGCAAAAAGCGTTTTGAGGAAATACTCTCAGATGTGGTTATCAAGCCACAAGGCAAACCTACTCTTGTACCGCTTGAAGACAAGAGACCAGCAATGGGATATGCTCAAGCACAACTAGATTTCAAAGAATAATAACAACTTAAATTAAAAGACAATGAGTAATCAAGTAAATTCAACCAAGGTTGTAACTGGCAAAGTAAGATTTTGCTATGTAAATGTGTTCGAGCCCACAGCTATGAATGAGGGCGATACTCCTAAGTACAATATCTGCATTCTTATCCCGAAAGATGATGCAAAGACCCTTGATAAGATTAACAAGGCTATCGAGGCAGCTAAACAGGCAGGTAAAGCCAAGCTCGCAGACAAGAATGGCAAGATACCTTCAAACCTCAAGTTGCCTCTGCGTGATGGCGACGATGAGCGTGGCGACGACCCAGCATTCGAAGGCATGTACTTCATCAATGCCAATAGCCAGCGCAAGCCAAGCATCGTGGACAAAGACCTCAATCCTATCATGGAGAAAGAGGAGTTCTACAGCGGTTGCTATGGCCGTGCATCAATCAACTTCTATGCCTTCAACGTATCATCAAAAGGTATTGCAGCTGGGCTGAATAATCTTCAGAAGCTCGAAGATGGTGAGATGTTAGCCGGTGGCTCTACTGCTGAAGAGGACTTTGGCGGTGAGAACGAATGGGATGATGAGCTGATGTAATTTCCTCTCTGCATCAGCAAGTATAGTAGTTTAATGGTAAAACCACAGAGTAGCATTGATTTGTTGCCTGTTATGCGGGTTCGAGTCCCGCCTATACTCCTATTATAATACATAAATGAAATATAATGGCAAAAAATCTTTTTATAGACGTTGAAACATATTCATCTGTAGATATTAAAGAGTCTGGAGCTTATAAGTATATTGAGTCACCAGACTTTGAAATTCTTATAATAGGATATGCTTTAGATGATGGCCCGGTAAAGATAGTAGATTTGGCTCAAGGTGAAGAAATGCCTGAAGAGTTTGAAGAAGCTTTGCTTGACCCGGATTGTGTAAAAGTGGCACATAATGCAGTATTTGAGCGGCTTAGCTTTAAGCGAATAGGATATAATATCCCAGCAGAACAGTGGTATTGTACTTCTGTAAAAGCTGCATATTGTGGCTTACCACTTTCATTGGATGGAGTATCAAAGGCTCTTAATCTTACAGATAAGAAGCTTGATACAGGTAAAGCACTTATTAAGTACTTTTCATGCCCATGTAAAGCAACTCGAGTTAATGGAATGCGTACACGCAATTATCCAGAACATGCTCCTGAAAAATGGGAAATGTATAAGGAATATAATAAATATGATGTATTAGCTGAGCGTGAGATATTTCATAGATTAGAGTCTTACATCATTCCAAAGATTGAGCGAGAAATGTATGTGCTTGACCAGAATATAAACGATAGAGGCATTTTGGTAGATATGGAATTAGCAGAGTCTGCTATCGCAGTAGATAATACTTATACTTCTATATTAACTCAGCATGCTCAGCAATTAACGGGCCTTGAAAACCCAAATTCGCCTATACAAATTAGGCAATGGATAGAAAAGAAAACTGGCAGCTCCATATTGTCACTTTCAAAGGAAACAATGCCTGATTTAATGAAAGAGTTTGTAGATTATCCAGATGTTATCGAGTTGCTTAATATACGCAAAAAGCTCTCAAAAACGTCTATTAAGAAGTATTATGCTATGCTTAATTGTGCCATGAAAGACCATAGAGCCCGTGGTACATTCCAATTCTATGGCGCAAATAGAACTGGTAGATGGGCAGGTAGATTATTGCAGTTGCAGAACTTATCAAAAAATCACATATCGCATATAGAAGTACCACGTGAAATGATTAGAGCCCGTGATTGGGAGTCAGTTGAGATGATGTATGATGATGTTGCAGATATTCTTTCACAACTTGTAAGAACAGCACTTATACCACCACAAGGTATGAAATATGCAGTTGCTGACTTTTCAGCTATCGAAGCAAGAGTTATATCTTGGCTCGCTAATGAAAAGTGGCGATTAGATGTATTTCACGGTGACGGCAAGATTTATGAAGCAACTGGAGAAAAGATGTTTGGAGTACCAAAGTCTGAAATTAAAAAAGGCTCAGTGCTTCGCGACAAGTCGAAAATATCCGAATTAGCATTAGGTTATGAAGGAGGTCTTGGCGCATTAAAGCGCATGGGCGGTGATAAAATGGGTCTTTCAGACACAGAAATGATGTCGCTCGTACGAAAATGGCGCATGGCCAATCCTAATATAGTTGATATGTGGAAAGAGATTGATGAGGCTTCTAAAGAAGCGGTAAGATACCACAGAGCCGTTAAGTGCACTAGTAAAAATGTTATATTTGATTGTGACGGTGAATTTATGACAATAGAATTGCCTGTAGGCAGAAAACTATTTTATTATAAGCCTGAATTCAAAGATAAGAAAATAGGCCGTTCTACAGTTCCAATTCGAAGTTTGTGCTATAGAGGCATCGACCAGACAACAAAACAATGGATAAGCATAGACACCTATGGTGGCAAACTAACAGAAAATATAGTTCAAGCTGTATCAAGAGATTTGTTAGGTGATGCTATGCTTAGAATGGAAAAAGCTGGATATGGAATTGTGGGTTCAATACACGATGAAGTTATAACAGAGGTTCCAGAAGAGAATGCTCAGCTATGGTATGATAATTTGGTAAAAATCATGTCAACTCCACCTTTGTGGGCACAAGACCTTCCACTTAATGCAGATGGAGGAGTTATGGATTTTTACCAAAAATGATTAGTATTTATGCAAGTAGGTAAATTAGAATATGATGAAAATCTTAGCATAGCTATTGGAATGAGTGTTTCAAGTAAGATATGGAAAAATACCAAAATTACTTGGAATGCTCTAGTACAAAAGCTATCTACTCCAGTGGTAACTGCTGAAACATATAAGCAGTTCATGAATGCCACTAAGGAGGAGCAAAGCAAGATAAAAGATGTTGGTGGCTTTGTGGGAGGATTTCTCACAAATGGCAGACGCGATAAAACCAATGTTTTATACCGCCAACTTCTTACTTTGGATGTGGATCTTTCACATGAAAATTTTTGGTGGGATTTCACTATGCTATTTGATTGTGCTGCGGTTATTCATTCAACCCATAAGTCATGCCCTGAAAAGCCACGACACAGATTGATAATTCCACTTGATAGAGAAGTATCGCAAGAAGAATATCAAGCTATTGCTCGAAAAGTCGCTGGAGACCTAAACATTGATTTGTTTGACCAGTCAACTTTTGATGTAAATAGACTTATGTTCTGGCCGTCTGTATCATCAGATATTGAGTACTACTTTGAATTTCAAGACGGACCTTTCCTTGAAGCCGATTATATTCTTGGGCTATATAATGATTGGCATGATACGAGCGAATGGCCAACTGCTACAGATAGCACAGATGTAATAATGCAAGCTATCAAAAAGCAAGAAGACCCAGAAGATAAAAAAGGCATAATTGGTGTTTTCTGTCGTACTTATACTATACAAGAAGCTATTGAGACTTTTCTTTCAGATGTATATACACCAGCTGGAGAAGGGCGATATACGTATATAAATGGCTCTACAGCTGCGGGCTTAATAGTCTATGATGATAAATTTGCATATTCTCATCATGGAACAGACCCTGCTGGAGGTAGACTATGTAATGCATTTGACTTAGTTCGCATACATAAATTTGGCCATTTAGATACAGGCAAAGAAAAAGAAGACAAAGATAAAAAGAGCTTTAAGGCAATGGAAGAATTTGCCTCTAAGGACTCTACAACAAAAAAGCATATTGCTGAAGAAAAGTTTGCTGAAGCTAAATTCGAGTTTGCAGAAGAAGCAAAAGCAGAAGTTCCTGAAGAATATGATACTTCATGGACAGAAGAGCTTGATGCTAATACAAAAGGCGAATATGATAATTCTGCCAATAACTTGAATATAATAATTCAGCATGACCAATTCTTAAAAGATGTATTTAAGCTAAACATTTTTGATAATAAAAGATATGTTACACGTTCGTTACCATGGCGTAAAGTCGATACTGTGGAGCCTCTTCGTGATGTTGACTATTCTGGTGTTCGTAATTACATTGAGTGTGTTTACGGCATTGTGTCAAGTCAAAAAGTGGACGACGCGCTTGCGCTTGAATTTGAAAAGAAAAAGTTCCATCCGATAAGAGAGTATATATGTGCTCAAAAGTGGGATGGCATACCGAGAGTTAATACATTATTGATTGATTATTTTGGAGCAGAAGATAACGCTTATACTAGAGCCGCCATTAGGAAAACGTTGGTGGCGGCTGTTGCGAGGGTATTCGAGCCAGGTATTAAGTTCGACACAGCACTTATACTTGTCGGAGAACAAGGAACATATAAAAGTACTTTCGTTAAAAAGCTCGGCATGGAATGGTTCTCAGATACATTCACGACTGTGCAGGGCAAGGAGTCATTTGAACAGATACAAGGGGCGTGGCTGATTGAAATGGCAGAGCTTTCAGGCCTTAAGAAAGCAGAAGTAGAGTCAATAAAGCACTACATATCAAAAAGAGAAGATATGTTCAGGCCAGCGTATGGTAGAACAGTAGAAACATATAAGCGCCAATGTGTATTTTTTGGTACTACTAACAACAAAGATTTCTTACGCGACCCGACAGGAAATAGACGATTTATGCCTATAGATGTAAGATCAGAATATGCCACAAAGTCTGTAAATGATGACCTTACACAAGATGAAGTAAATCAAATATGGGCTGAAGCATATCAGCTATATTTGGCAAAAGAGCCTTTATACCTTGTTGGCGATGAAGATATAATTGCTAAGATTGAGCAACATAAACACTCAGAAGCAGATGAGAGAAAAGGTATTATTGAAGAATATCTTAATACTAAATTTCCAGATGATTGGGATAAAATGGACCTATACGACAGAAGACGTTGGCTTGAAGACCCATTGTCTAAAAACGGTACAGTACAAAAAGATTTTGTCTGCATTGCTGAAGTATGGTGTGAGTGCCTTGGCAAAGATAAGACAGAAATGTCAAGATATAATACCAGAGAGGTTAATGAAATTCTTAGGTCATTGCCTGAATGGGAAGCTATAGCATCCACTAAGAACTTTCCTTTATATGGTAAACAGAAATACTATAAACGTAAAGATAGCTTATTATGATAGCAAATTTTTATAAAATGCAATACGGAAATTACCGTAATTCTGTGCTTCTTGTAACAAGAAATATAGAATATATTCCATCTGTCAAAACGGTTGTTATATACGATGGCCAAAAGTTTTGTGTTGACAGACTGGAATTTAATTTGGATAAGTGTGAGTATAACATTTATATTGTAAGAGTATGATTATTAAGCAATATATAGTAGAGTGTGATAAGTGCGGCAAGCTGATTGGTATTTATAACCATTATAAGCCAAGCTTAAAACAATTACGCAAATGCTGTGGAATTGTTATAATAAATAATAGTACGCCACGGCTAATATGTAAAGATTGTATAAAGTATGATGATAGACAGTGAAAAAGTTATAGAGCGCAAATTGGCCGAGCTTGTTAAAATAAACGGTGGCATGTGTATAAAACTGCTGTGTGACCAACTTATAGGCTTACCAGATAGAATGTGCTTATTTCCAGGCCATAAAATAGTTTTTGTGGAATTAAAAACAACTGGACGAAAGCCTAAACGCATACAGGCATATATGCACAATAAGCTTAGAGCTTTGGGTTTTAGAGTTGAAGTAATAGATACGATAAAAGGCGTTGAACAATTTATAGATAGTATAATTTATGATAAGTAACATAGTTGCATTTATAATAGGTGCTTTGTTTGGTTTAGCTTGTTTAGCTATATTTAACAGTAACAAAAGATGAAAGAAACAGATTTACATAAATACCAATTAGCTTGCGTGCAGCATATAATCGAGCATCCATTTTGCGGTGTATTTGTAGATATGGGCCTTGGCAAAACCATATCATCTCTTACTGCTATAAATTATTTGATGTTTGATTATTGTGAAGTTAATTCTGTATTAGTTATAGCTCCAAAACGAGTGGCTGAGTCAGTTTGGCAAGAAGAAGCAGAGAAATGGGAACATACAAAGCATTTGCGCTTTTCTAAGATTATAGGTACTGCTAAACAGCGAATAGCGGCTGTTATGGAAACAAAAGCTGATATTTATATCATATCAAGAGATAATGTTGCATGGCTTTGCGCTTTATATGGCGGAGGCAAATTGCCTTTTGACATGGTAGTAATAGATGAGCTTAGTAGCTTTAAGTCTTATAAATCAGAGCGTTTTAAGGCATTACGTGGAGCTAGACCTTATCTTAAACGCTTAGTAGGACTGACAGGAACTCCGGCTCCTAATGGTCTTATTGACTTATGGCCTCAAATATATCTTATGGATAGAGGCGAACGTCTTGAAAAGACAATATCCAGATATAGAGAAAAATATTTCCGCCCAGGTCAAACGAATGGCCATGTCGTATATTCTTATGATTTGATGAGTGACTCAGAATATCTCATTCACAAGAAAATAGAGGACATTTGCATAAGCATGAAAGCCGACGATTATCTTGAAATGCCGGAAAGGACAGATAACTATATAAAGCTTAAAATGCCAGAGCAAATCAAAAAGCAATATGATGACTTTGAAAAGAATAAAGTTTTAGACTTATTCAAATCAGAGCAGGAATATTTGGATAATGCAGATAAGTGGGTAGATAAACCTGTGGAAATAAATGCTGTTAATGCAGCTGCGCTATCGAATAAATTATTGCAGTTTGCTAATGGCGCTGTGTATGACGAAAACCGTAAAGTGTTTCCAATCCATGACATTAAGCTTGAAGCACTTAAAGAAATAATAGAAGATGCAAATGGCCAATCAGTGCTTGTCGCATGGACATTCCAATTTGACAGAGATAGAATTATGGACTATCTTAAGAAGTATAAGCCAAGAGAGCTCAAGACAAATAAAGACATAGAAGACTGGAATGCCGGCAAAATACAAGTCATGTTAGCTCACCCAGCATCAGCAGGACATGGACTTAATCTTCAAGCAGGCGGAAACTTAATAGTTTGGTTTGGACAAACTTGGAGTTTGGAATTATATCAGCAGTTTAATGCTAGATTGTATCGCCAAGGTCAGAAAAATCACGTGATAATAAACCACTTAATTCTGCAAGGTACTCATGATGAAGATGTTATTAGAGCATTGAAAAATAAAGATAAAAAGCAAAATGCCTTAATGGATAGCATAAAAGCAAAAATTGACAAATATAAAAAATATATGTAATATGGGAAGAAATGGTAAAAAAGCTCCAGTATTTCTGGAAATGGTAAAATTTGTAAATGACAATGTTGGTAAGGTTGTCAGCTCGAGCGAAATTCTACTTGGTAAAGAGCCAGGTAGAAACTCTGAAACTGCATATCTTTATAAGTTTGCAAAACTAGGATATGTTGAACCTATAGAAGAAGGTCTTGTTAAAGACAAAGGAGCAAAATTCAGAATTGTAAAGGAATTTCCTAAGCATTACAATTCTGTTATGTTTATGGATGAACTGAGAGTAGCAAATGGGTATATACCAGATAATCATAAACGTAAAGTATATTGATATGAAAGCAACAGATGTACAAATAGGTGGTAGCCATTATAAAGATATGGCTATGCAACCAATAGAGCTTATAACTGCTTTAAGATGCTCTTTTATACAAGGATGCATTATAAAATATATTAGCAGGTATAGAGCTAAAAATGGAGCGCAGGATATAAAGAAATGTATTCATTATGCTCAGTTAGCTATTCAGTTAGGAGATAAAAGAAGATGCAATGATAAAGCTCTCTCTCTTAATATAAATAAGTTTATTATTAAAAATAAGCTAACGATACTTCAGCGGAGAATTATTACTCAAACTGCATATAATAATTATGAGCAAGTTATTCAATTTTGCAAAGAATTACTGCAAATAGAATATCCAGAAGAGCAATAAAATCTGGCCAAGTTAAGAAGTGTTAAGTGAGTGCATTTTATAATGAAAAAATTTTCTATTCTCGGAGAAAATTAGTATATTTGCATATCTAAATAAAGATAATAAAATGGACAAGAAAAGAACCTTTCAGCAAATAGCCAAAGATATAAAGTCAACATGGCTTAATGTATATTTTGGTGCGGTGCCTTATTTAGAGGCAATGTTAACACTTGACACTTCAGACCCGAATGCTATGTATTTTTATGATACTGCAGGAGATATTGTTAGATACTTCTTGGCAAATGCACAAACATTTAGAGGAGCGGATGCAAGAAGATTAAAAGAAGAACTTAAAAATTTAGTAGTGTAATGAAGAAAATAATTATCGGACTATGTGTTATCATAGTAATACAAGCTTTATGTATTGTCTATATGAATAGTGCTATAGGCCAAAATACTAAGTATATAGAAGCTTTAGAACAATATACAAAAGCTCAAATATATAAGAAAGATGCACAGCTTTATCTTATGAATTCTCAATGGAACAACCCAGAAGTTCATAAGCTATTGGCCGACTCTTGTAAAATGGATTGTATTAACTATAAAAACGGTAAATAATCATGGCTAACATCTTAGAACAAGCAAACAAGATTGTAAATGAACGCTCAGAGGAAAAAGAGCGTCAATATGGGCCATTCCAGGCATCAATGGAAAGAGCAGCAGCTATTTATAATTTGATGTCGCCAAAAGACCAGCAAATTACAACAGCTGGAATGTATAGAGCAATGATTGCTCTTAAGCTATCACGTGAGGCATATAGCCACAAAGAAGATAACTTGCTTGATGCAGTTGCTTATATGGGCGCATTAAATAATTACCTTGAACTTAATAACTCAAAATGATATGACACAGAAAACAGATTTTGAAGATATAAAAGCTGAAATTCTTAATCGTGCTAAAGCAGCTAAAGCATGTACTGAGCAATACAGCCGAGCGTATAAATCTGAAACACTTCAAGAATTATGCAGCGTTATTAAAGACAATTTTAATTGGTGCTTTAACAACAAAGTTATTACTTCTAACTTGCTAATGCAATATCGTGAGGATTTTGCTCAAAATGATATATTTATCAACATTTCGGTTCGGTCTGGGTTTCTTTTGTGCGACAATGCCACAGTAGAAGCATGCGGTAATGCCACAGTGAAAGCATGGGGTAATGCCACAGTGAAAGCATGGGGTAATGCCACAGTAGAAGCATG